>Ga0335082_10000010_pt1 | contig 220885 bp, 361 predicted proteins | sample Lox_Sample_41_FD_206718 | JGI IMG/M metagenome (GOLD analysis project Ga0335082, IMG submission 206718) | Soil microbial communities from Loxahatchee National Wildlife Refuge, Florida, United States - Lox_Sample_4.1 | ecosystem: Environmental > Terrestrial > Soil > Wetlands | place: USA... | reverse complement strand
CGCACAACCCACCCCGCCCACAGGCCCCGCGCCGGGAGCCGGCCCCGAACCGGGCCCCCGAGCGCGCCCCAGAGCCCGAGCCGGAGCCCCCGAGCGCCCCGGAGCGGGCCGGAGCGTAGGGCCGGGGGGCTAGAGGTCGAGAATCGCCTTCACTGGTCCACCGTCACGCGGACCATGTCGCCGGCTTCGTCCACCTGGATCTCGGCCGACTTTCCCGCCGCGACCGTGACCGTAGCTACGCTCGACGTCTTCACGACGAGGTTGTGCGCACTCAGGTTGCGTGCGACGAACGTCAGGCCCGGGATCGGGTACGTCGTCACCGTGGTGTCGCCCGTGGCGCCAGCGGCAAGCTCGATGCTCATGTTGTAGTGCTGGAGGAATGTCAGCGCGACAGGGCTGGCCGTCCCGGGAATGGCCGCGACGCCGCCAGTCTGCTCCATCACAAACGCGGATCCGCCGAAGAACAGAGCGTTGGCGCCGCCGCTGAAGTCACATCCAGGCCCGATGTGAACCGTTCCGCCGTAGCCGATGACGCCGTACACCGAGCTGACGCTCTTGACGCCGCTCAGGTACACATCGCCAGCGTTGACGGTGACCGCGCAGCTCGCGCCTCCGCCCGTCATCGTGAATGTCGAGTCTTCGATCGTGCAGCCGGATCCGCTCACGTTGACGCCGATGCCGCTCACGACGGCGGAGTTGAGGCGCGCACCAGATAGAAGCATCGCGGTGCCGGCCGCAGGCTGATGGATGCAGAAGGCCGTGTCCGTCGAGGCGAAGTCGCCCTTGACACCGTACGCGCGCACCGGAGCGCCAGCGTAGAGGCCGTATCCGGTGCAGTGACTGATGTCGAGGCCGTAGACCTCCGTGTCGGTGGAGCCCGACAGGTACAGCCCGTCGTTGTTGTACGACACGTTCGCGTTACGGATCACCGTGCCTGAGGCGCCAGTGAAGACTTCGATGCCGATGTTGCACTTCTGAGCGACGAAGTCGCTGATGCCGGTGTCCACCGACTGGCCGACGAAGACGCCGACGCCCATGTCGATGACGCCGCCGCCTCGAATGCTGCACGAGATGTTGCCGCAGTTGCCTGGACCGAAGGTGCCCAGGTTGAAGCCGATGGCTGCGGCGTTGACGGACGTGGTTCCGTAGACCCAGCAGTCCTCGGCCGTGCTGTTGTAGGAGTCGTAGATCGCGATCCCGTTGAAGCTCGGCCCAGTACCGAGCCAGCTACACTCCAGTCGGCGAAAGACAGAGCGCTCCTGGCTCTGCATCTGCCAGCCCGACTCGGTCGCGCCTCCCACGACTGCCTTGCTGTCGCTGGCGAGGTTGGAGTAACCGCCTGCGTCAAGGTTGCCGACCGATCCACCAAGACCTGTGACATCACCGAATCGCTCGTCGTAGTTCAGACCACGGATCTCGCAGCCCATAGCCGCGAAGAGTTCCCACACCGCGTCGCCGGTGCCCGACACAGTCATCTGCTGTCCATCGTTCAGGATGTTGCTCGGCGCCGACGCGCAAAGCGCCACGCCAGAACCGGTGGCGACGAATGGGAACACGACGGGCCGAGAGATCCCGACCGTGTAGTGCGTGCCCGATACGTGCGTGACCGACGTGATTCTGTACGTGGCCGCGGTGAGAAGACCGGGTCCGTTCTCCACGAAGATCGGCTGACCGACGACGGGAGCTGCCGGCACGTCGATGTCCAGCGACACGTCGCCAAGCGATGGTGTCGAGTGAAGCGAACCAAGCGTCGTCTGGGCAGCCGTCTGATAGATGAATGAATTGCTCCACGCGGCACCAGCGCCTGCCGTGTACTGCTGGTTGACGACGGCGGTGGGTGAACCCCGCATCTGCGTGTTGTTGGGCGTCACCCACTTCGTTCGCAGAAGGAACGTGTTGCCTCCCGGCAGCCACAACGTGATGCCGCGAGGAGCGACGTACGTTTCCGCCGTCAGAAACTCCGGAGCATCGTCGTGCGTACCGTTCCCGGCTGCGCCGAACTCCTTGATGCTGATGAACGCCGAATCGCCGCTTTTGGCCGCCAACTGATCGAGGGCCTGCCCGACGTCTTCGGGTGGCGGCGACGGCCAATCGCCAGGCGTCTCGGGTTCGTAGTTGATGTCGTCCGCATCGAGCGCGATCGGTCCTCGGCCGCCACCAATCTGAATGCTTCGCTTGGTCATGTGCTATGGCCCTATAGCGATGGCGAACCTGGCCCCCGTGACCGGATTCTGCAGACCGCCGTGTGCGTCCAGGTTCGTCGTGTTGATCGCGACACCGTCGGTGAAGGCTCCGGCCGCGTAGCTCGATCCTGTCGTCACCGGGCCCGCCGAGTCCATGAGGCTGAGCGTGCCGGTCAGCTGCAACCGATTCGCCCAGGTGCCTCCGGAGCGCTGCAAGACGGCCGCGTTCGCGCCGACAGTGAGGGCCGCCCCACCGTACAGGCACGCCCCGGGCGTTCCGTTGAGATCGTCGTCGATGATGAGGTTCGTGCCGGGGTAGCAGAAGATCGTCGGCGCTGTGCCGGGCACGTAGAGGTACCCGACGAAGCAGAACGCTCCGCCTGGATTGAAGCCGGCGCTGGCGATGTGGTCGAGGTCTGCGACGGCCCACTCATCGAGCGTCAGCGGGTACTGGTTGCTGTACCCGCCGTTCACGGACACGTTCGAGACTTCGCCGCCGCTGTTGAAAGCGCAGTTGGAGAAGTGCCCCGAATGGTGCGTAAACACGCCGCCCTGCGAGGTCATGAACGGATCGAACACGCAGTCCTGAAAGTTGACGATCTGGTTGGTGAGCTGCACCGCGAAGAAGCTGTTGCCCGGGGTACCCCCGTTGTCCGGGATGTGGATCGCGTTCACCCACGTCATGCCGTTGGTCGTGTAGTCCGTCGAGTCGCCACCGGCCGGCGCCAGGACCTCCAGGTTGAGTAGCGGCACTTCGTAGACCGTCACCTGCTGCCCTGCCGTCCACGTATCGTCCTCGGTCGGCTGCGGGGTGTACTGCGGCGTCTGATACTCCAGCGGCTGGGCGAGCGTCGCCGTGCCACCTGCGAGCGCCTGAATGAACGAGTGGGTACCCGTGATGTCGTTGACCACGAGCTGTCCGACATCGAGACCCGGTGCGGTGAACCCGGTGGACTTGAGCGGCGAGCCCGCCCCGACGCGCGACTTCGGCGTGATCACGCCGAGGTTGAACGTGGCGATGGGGCGCAGTCCGGGCGTGCCGTCGATGATGAACGCGGTGCCCTTCACCCGCGTCGGCTGCAGAACCACGAACTCCTGGCCGAGCGTCTGCGTCGCCATCAAGTGGATCGTGGTCGTCTGCTGCAGCACCGGAGACGTCGTGCCCCACTTGGCCACGATCCCGCCCATGATGGTGCGGACCGCCGTACCGGTCGTCAGACCATCCGCGTCGTCGTCGCCGTGAACCGGATCGACATACCAGTCGGCCTGAGCCCACGTCGGGTTCGGGACGACAGGCGAGACCGTTTCCGGGATCTCGACGAAGCCGTTACCGCCGCCCAGAAAGATGCGCGTCATCGGTCCCTCACGCGTTCTGGAAGAAGCCGCAGTTCGTGCGCGGGTTCTGCAGGCTGCCGCTGTGCGCGTCGAGGTTGGTGGGTGTGAGGTCGATGCCGTCGGTCCAGATGCCACCCGCGTAGCTCGTGCCCGTACCCACACCCTCGATCGTGAGCGGAGAGAGGAAGAGACAGTCGACCCACGTACCGCCGACGAGCTGCAGCGTCGACCGATCCGTGAGCGCCAGACTTGCCGGGCCCCAGAGCGCGCCCGTACCGTACGCCGTGGGATCCAGCTTTCCGCAACCGCCTCCATACGAGGTGTACGACGTGTGCACGTAGACCGCCCCGACAAACGCGCTGTCCGCGCCGTACAGCCCGATCGACTCCACGATCGCGTCGCCATCGATCGAACCGAACGTGCCGAGACCGACACCGTAGAGCAGGCAAGCACCCGCCCACATGCTCGCGTTCTCGACCTGAGCGCCGCCTTCCAGGTAACAGTTGACGGCGAAGCCACCGAGCACGCCGCCGCCGGACTGACCGAGCATCTCCACGTAGGGCTGGATGCGGCAGCTGACGACCCACGGCACGCACCCTGTGATGGTTCCGGTAACCGCCAGGTAGCTGTAGCCGGGTGTCCCGGCAACATCCGGAACAAAGACGTTCTGCAGCCATGCGACACCGCCGATCGAAGCGGCTGACGTGTCGCCGCCGGCAGGCTGCCAGACCTTCAGATTCAGCAGCGGTACCTCGTACACCTCGACGGTGTCGTTGATCGCCCACGTGTTGACTTGTGCGGGGGGCGATGCCGGAAAGTTCGACGCGTCCGCGGCGGGAGTGACGGGCACCAGCGGCTGCGAGAGTGTGGCGACGCCGCCGCCCAGCGCGTAGATCCAGCATTCGCTCTGCTTGCCGGACGTCGTGTTCACGACGAGCTGGCCCGTAGCCAGTCCGGGCGCCGTAAAGCCCGCGGCCTGAAGAAGCGTTCCCGGATTGCCGCGCGCCTTGGCAGTGACCGCCCCCAGCGAGAAGCTGGCGATGAGCTTCGGCACGCCCACGACAGCGAACCACGCCGTCTGCGTCACGATGGGCGAGAGCACGACGTCCTCTTGCCCAGCCGTTTCGGTGCTCAGCAGATGGATCGTGGTGTTCTGCTTCAGGATGGGGCTCGTCGTGCCCCAGCGCGCGATGATGCCGCCCATGATGGTTCGCACCGCCGTGGACGGTGTCAGGCCGTCGCGACTGTCGTCCCCACTCACGGGATCGACGTACCAGTCAGCCACAGACCACGCCGCGTTCGGACCGACCGCGTTGGGCGGGATCGCGAGGACGATCTTGCCCCGACCACTTCCGATCTCGATCTGTACATCCGTCATGACTGTGCGCCGCCTCCCGAAACCCTCCTCAGAGCGGCACTACGAACTTGACACCCGTGGTGCCGGTCGCGCCGGTCGCACCCGCATCGCCAGCCGCACCGAGACCACCGGTGTTGCCGGCACCGCGGGCGCCCGCGCCGCCGCCGGCTCCGCCCGCGCCGCCCGCACCGCCGTTCAGCGCGTAGACCGCACCCCCGTCGGTCACGGTGCCGATGAGCACGATGGCCGCACCGCAGCCGCCCTGACCGCCGCCGCCTCCACCACCGCCACCACCCGAACCATCGGTGCCCGCAGCGGTCGAGGAGCCGCCCCCGATACCGGCGCTGCCCGACTGCCCGGCGAGACCCTGGACGCTGAGCGTACAGCCAGCACCCAGCGTGATCTGGGGCGCGATGAGGAAGATCGACGTGCCGCCGTACCCGCCCGCCCCGCCCGAATTGCCAGTCCCCCCGAAGCCGCCCGCGCCGCTCGTGCCCGCCGCCCCCGCGCCGCCCGTGCCACCGCGCTGACCCTCGGCTCCGGCATAGCCGGCAACGAGCGAGAGCAGATCGCTACTCGACAGGCGCTGCAGTGTGTCGGTGAGGGCTGAAGCCTGCACCCCAAGACCGGGCGTCGTGGCCGGAGAACTCGGCGTGCTGCCATTGCCGTTCGGGGACGTGCCCCCGTTGCCGCCCGAGCCCCCACTACCGGGAATGAAGGGTGCGAACCCGAAGCGCGCCCAGATGAGGACGATCGATCCGCCGATGTCCACGCCGGCCGGGCTATAGATCCCCTGCGAGCCGTCGTTGCCGGTCGCGCCGTCCGCGTTGTCGCTCGCGCCACCGCCGCCACCCGGACCGCCTGGGGCCGGTGCTTGCTCCCCGAGAAACTGGCCGATCACCTGCGCGGCTGTGCCGCTCCCGCCGTCACCGCCATCGCACACGATGGAGCACCCGGCGTCGATGGTGATGCTCTTGGTCGCGCGGATGATGATCGGGCATCCGCCCACCGGCGTCAGCTTGGCACCCGATGTCAGGTGGAACGTCGTGTAGTCACCACCCTGATAGAGCGATGTGTTGACGGCGATGGTTGCGGCGCCGTTAGTGCCCGGCCCGAAGAGCCACGCGAGCGATGCCGTTGCGAGCTGATCGAGCGCGGTGCCCGCACTCGCAGGCGACGCACCACCCCACAAAGCAGTGGTCGTCGCCGCGTACTTCATGAGGCTCGCCTGGCTCGCCTGGTTCAGCAGGACGTTCGCAGGCTGCGATCCGAGCGTCGTTGTGTCGTCGTAGTTGATCAGGGCGCTATGCGATGCACCTGCGTCGACCGCCTGCGCCGCGACGTCGCTGGCCCCCGTCGCGATGACGACACATCCGCTATTGCCCGTATCACCCACCACAACGGCGTGCGTGCCATCGCCCAGCGTCGAGGAAGTGGAGACAATCACAACGCCGCGCTGGCTACCCGCCACCTCCAAGAACGGAGAGCCGGTGTTCGCCGCCAGAAGCTGGCTGCCCTCTTCGATGTAGATCACCGAGTACGCGCCGCCCGTGCCACCGGGCATGCACGCGCCGGAGTTGCCCTGGAAGCTCATCACCAAGCCACCGGCAATCCGGAGAGCACCCGACGCGATGGTCACACCGTCGTCCACGAGCAGCGACGATCCGCGACCGAACTGCGCCGCCACGAACGTCACGTCCGGCAGCGAGTACGCCCCGGCCGTCATGTGCGCCGTCGCGATGCTGCCGTCGATGGCGACGAGCGCAGGACCCGAGATCGCGCTCAACGCGGCGTAGAGTGACGCCCATGACGTATAGACGTTGCCGCTCGCGACGCCGCCCGGCTGAAGAACGAACGTGTACTGTGTGCCGCCCGATCCCGCCGGCCCCGTGGGCCCCGTCGGACCTGTCGGGCCCGTCGCGCCGGTCGGACCCCCGGCCGGCCCCGTCGGGCCCGTCGGACCGGTCGGCCCGGTCGCACCCGTAACGCCTGCACCGGTCGCCCCGGTGGTGCCCGCAGGTCCCGTCGCACCTGCGGGTCCTGTCGGACCTGTGGCGCCGGTCACCCCCGCACCCGTCGGGCCGGTCGGGCCGGTGGGTCCTGTGGGGCCCGTGGGGCCTGTGGGCCCGCCGGCAGGGCCGGTGGGGCCCGTCGGACCGGTCGCACCGGTCACGCCGGTCACGCCCTCGTCGGCTACTTCGACGAAGCCGCCACCGCCACCGATCCACAAGCGTGCCATGGCCCCATCATCCTCCGAGCCCTACCGTCGCGCAAGTGCGCGACTTGATTAGGATTCAATCAAGTTCGATAGGCGTCGCGCGGCGACGATCGTGGTACGCTCGGGAGCGTGACGCTGGCGGATGCTCTGCGGACCACCATCGCATCGATGCGGGCGTACGTGTCCGGTCTCTCACCCAGCGAGCAGCGCGCGTTCCAGGCGGGTCTGCACGCCAGCCACTTCGAAGAGGCGCTCGCGCAGGGCGACTGGGATCGTGCGGCGGTCCATGCCAAGGCGCTCGGTGCCATCGCACCGCCGCAAGTGCTCGAAGTCACCTCCGGGGGCGTCGTGACCATGTGGCGCGATCTCAGCCCGACCGATCAGCGCAGCATCCTGTACGGCATGGCGCCGATTCCGGGGCTGCTCACGGCCAAGCTGCTGGGGGCGACGTGGCCGATGGCGGGCGCGATTGGCCTACTGTCCGCACCGGTCGTGATGCTCGTGGCGCTCGCGGTGACGCGCAACAGCGCGCTGGCACTGAGCACGCAGACCGTCTCGGACTGATTAGGCCACGTGTTTACCGTCTACCGCATCACGTGCGTACCTACCGGCGAGGCGTACGTGGGTCTCACATCCCAGTCGCTGTCGCAGCGCTGGCGCGACCATGTTTTCGCCGCCACGCGAGGCGTCGGCGGGCTACTCGGCGTCGCGATTCGACGCCACGGCAAGCACACCTTCACCCACGAGGAGCTTGAGCGCGTCGATGACCGCGCACTGGCAGCCGCGACAGAGATCTGGTGGATAGCACATCTCGATTGCCGCACTCCGCGTGGCCTCAACCTCAGCTCCGGCGGCGCGGCACCCGTCGGTCCCTTGCGCCACGGGCACAGTCGCCGCACCGGCCAAAGCCCGGAGTACACAGTGTGGAAGAGCATGATCCAACGATGCACCAATCCGAATGTGACAGCCTACACATCCTACGGTGGCCGTGGTGTGCAAGTCGCGTCGGCGTGGCGCGGGCGCGGCGGATTCGAGCGGTTCCTATTGGCCGTAGGACCGCGCCCGTCTATGGCGCACACCCTCGATCGGTGGCCGAATCGCGATGGGGACTACGCACCCGGCAATGTGCGATGGGCGACGCTCGTCCAGCAAGCACGTAACAAACGCACCAACCACACCGTCGAGTTCCGCGGCGAGAGGCTCACTATTGCTGAGCTTGCGGAGCGCCTGGGCGTGCGCGCGGCGCTAATCCAGCGGCGTCTCGTCGCCGGCTGGGATGCCGAGCGGGCCGTCACCATGCCGCCACGGCACAACACAATCACGTTCCGCGGCGAGACACGCACCGTGTGTGCCTGGGCACGTCACCTTGGACTCAACGTGAAAACTGTTGTGGAACGACTGCGACGCGGCTGGCCCGTCGAGCGGGCCCTCACCGAGAGCCCATCACCGGCGCTCGCCAACCGTGTGCCGGGAGTCAATCGAGATCAGCGACGGCGCGCAGCCCGCGAGCTACGGGACCGCCACACAGCCGCATGCGACGCATGCTGATAGCTGCGAGACTGCAGGATCACTTCGGGGATGCCGCCTTCCCGACAGCCACGAACAGACCCTGCCCGGTGCGGGTAGTGTAGCGCTGAGCAGTAGCATGTCTTACGACGGAACTTGCAGAGCGGCCGGCTCGAACGGCACTTCTTGTCGTGCACGACGACGCGCTCGCGACCGTGGCCGTGGGCACGGCACTCGTACTTGCGGTTGCCGAACAGCCTGCTCATCATGGGACACCTGCCAGCTGGGTCTTGAGCGCGTCGACGAGCCCCGCCGGACCCCAACCGGCGTGCTCCAGGGCCTCGTGCTTCATGGCTATCGCCTGGGCATACCAGAACATGTAGCCGGCCGATCCGACCGGCTGCGCGTTGCACAGCGCCCAGGCCGCGAGCGCGCGGGCGCCCCACCTGAGCGCCGTCGCGCCCTCGATCTGCTCGGGGGTCTGCGTGCTGATCTCGGTGAGCGCGGCCTGGACGGCAGCGCCACTGATGGGCGGCTGCGCAGCCATCACCGCCCGCGGCGTGACCATTGACGACGAGAGCCATACGCCCCTCGCGTCTCCGGCGATTCCCCGTGCACCAGCTCGTACTGCCCCGGAGCGCCCGCCCTCTTCTCCCACGCCCTGCCCAGCAAGTGAGCGATCCCGCGCGCTTCGGTGGCGCTACTCCCCTTGTCGCGCACCACCGTCACCCACGGGCCGCCGGGGTACGACTGTACCGTGACAGCGACGTCGTACCGAACTGGATCGTACCTACCGGGACCGGTCTTCCACAGGTACACGACGACGCGCGGGAACAAGGGGTGACCCATCTACCGACTCCTCCTCGATGCCATTCCGTAGCGCGAACTCGATGCGGCGCGCGCCTGCGTGCGGGCCAGCCGCTCCCACTCGTAGCGCGGCATGGCGTCGCTCAGCACCCACCACTGCGACGGGCCGCCCGTCACGTGCCTGATGAGGTAGACGTACCGCGCGTCCAGCTCGTACTCGCGCTGCTCGCGCAGCTGCTGACGCAGATGGTGCGCGGCCTCGGCCTGCGAGCCGAAGAAGTGCACGCTCTTGGCCCGGCCGCCCCCGGGTCGGTAGCCCACCACGAGCCACGGGCGATGCGGATCGTAGCGCGGGCCGGTGCGCTCGGAGCGCGAGGAGAGCCAGCCCATCAGCGCCTCCGCCCACGACGCCGCTCGGCGTACCGGATAGAGCAGTCGAGGCTCGCCAGCGCGCGCTTGCGCGCCTGATCGAAGTCGCCGCTGTTGTACAGTCGGCGGGCGACATTGAGGTACGTCTCGGCCTGCCGGTTGTTGCTCAGGTGCTCGGACGCCAGGTGGAGAGCGCGCATCGCTGCCTGCTGCGCCGCCGATGTCGAGGTCGCGTAGTGCGGCGCGACCATGGCGCTGCCGTGCCGCACGCGGCGCCCACGGTTGCCGAACCCCTCGCCGGTCTTGTCGACGATGACGCGGCCGCTGAACTCCATGCCCTTCGCCATTGCGAACGCCTCGGGGTACGACGACACGACGTAGTAGCGCGCCGTCGGACGATCGAGGTGGACCATGTACTGGCCGCGGGACTTCTCGATGATGATCCGCTCCGGGCTGTTGCCGAAGTTGCCGGCGTCGAGCTTGGCCCGCAGCTTCTTCAACGCCTCGCCCTGCGTCGCGCCGCGCGCTTCGAGGGCGGTGCCCTGGATCATCGCGAAGTAGCCGCCGCCCGGCGCGCGATCGAGCCACACCTGATGGCCCTTGTAGCCGTAGAAGCGGCCCGGCTGCAGCTCGGTGTTGCCGTGCCGCGTGCGCCGACGGTTGCCGTGGCGCGCCATACTCTTGCCGGTCGCTACCGCGTCGTCGAGATCGCTCGTGTAGTAGGCCGTGGCCTCGCGCCCCTTGTAGAGGTTGACGCGGTACTCGCCGTCCTTCTTGGTGAGCACGATCCCGAGCGGACGCAGCGCGGCCTTGGCCTGAGCGAGTGTCACCGCCAACCTCCCCAGTAGTGCGGGCGCATCATGGCCTCGGCGCGCGCCTTCTTCGCCGTCTCCGCGCGCACGTACATGCCGCGCTCGGTCTCGCGGTCCTCGACGTGCCAGAGCCGCTCGCCGGGATGGAACGCAGCGCCGAAGTACCGCCCGCGGCTGTCGTAGCCGCCCCGATTGAGATGGACGCGCGCGACGCTGAAGCGACGGATGGCCGCGCTCGGACCCGGCGGGGGCGTGATGACGATGTTGCCGTGGCGCACCGCCTTGCGGGCCTCGACGACGAGGGGCTCGCCGGTGTAGCGGCTGGCGATGGTCAGCCGGCGCTTGAGCCGATCGCGGACGGTCTCCAGGTAGGTCTTGTAGAACTCGCCCGCCGCGCCGCGGCCGCCCCAGGCAGTGATCTTGCCGGTCTTCTTGTGGATGACGCCGTAGGCTGCCGTCGTCGAGTAGTCAACGCGCCCGCCGCGCACGACGCGCGGCCCGTAGACGTACCAGAGATCGGGGCGTCCCGAGAGCGTCCGCACCGAGATCTTGAACTTGCTGCCTGCCGGCAGGGGCCAGCCCGCAAGAAACTTCATGTCGCCCTGCCGCGGCATGAGCAGAGTGTACGACCTGCCGGCGACTTGGAGCAAGGACGCGAGATCGCGACGCTAATCAGGATTCAATCAACTACGCGAGCGCCGCGACGATCGCCGCCGTCGCCAGATCCTGCACCCAGCCTTGCGCGAGCGCGGTCGGCGACAGGCGTGCGGCGATGGCGTCGGGCGTGAAAGACTGCAGCGCCGCCTTCGGCACGGTGAGCAGCGCCCCCGGCGTCCACTGCGAGAGCAAGGTCACCTCGGATTGCGACAGGCCGCGCGTCGGCACGAGCTTGAGCGCCGAGCCGGCGAGGGCCGCATTGACGACGTCGTGCGCAGTGACAGCCACGACGTCGATTCTACCACACGCCCATCACACCAGTGCCAACCGCAGGTTGATCATCCGCAGCGTCCGGGTGCAGTGCACGTCGAAGCACCCGAACTCGAAGTCCTCGTAGGCCGGATCATCCAGCAGCGAGACGTCCTTGTCCGGCGGCAGGAGCAGCTTGGGCTCCACGGTGCGGCGCCTCCCGAGCGCCGTCGTGAACGCCGCCGCGATCATCTCCGCGTGAGCGACCACCCTGGAACCTACAGGGCCGCCGCGACGCGTATCGAGGCAGCAGTTGAGCATGAACCCGATCTCGCGGTGGCGCTCCAGTGCCACACGCATGCGTGTCGCGAGACCCTTCACGCCCGCTTCGAGACGCGGGCTGCCCACCTCACTAGAGGCGTCCACGTTCCACACAGCTACCCCATCGAACTCCGCGTCGCTGAACACGGTGTACAGCTCGCCGGCACGCCACGTGTGCCGCGGGTAGCGCGCTTGATGGACCGCGATGAACGCGGGATCACGATCCACCCCGACGAGCACACGCCCCGCACCGAACACGTCGTGTGCCTCGAACAACTCGACTGTCAGCCCTCCCGACTCGCCGCTCAGCTCGCAGTAGTCCGCGTTGAGGCGCCCGTCCTCGCCCCAGAGCATCACCAGCTCGTCGCGCATCCAGCGCAGATTGCGCAGCCGGTAGTTCATCTTCTCTGCGGAAGTGAAGTTGCTCGCCATCTCAACCTGCCGTGTCGATGTGCCGCTTCAGCTCGCGCCGCACGTCGCCGGCCTGAAACGTCTCGCCGCGATCCCGGCGCGCCAGAATGTCGCGCCGAAGCTTGTCGATGGCGCGGCGGTTCTGACCCTGTAGCTGCTTCCAGACTTTCTTGTCCCCGAGCGGCACGGCCGCCTCCGCACCAAGACTCGCGACGAGATCGGCCCCGAACAAGTGCACCGCGCGGCAGAGAGCCGGGGCATCCTTGGAGCTGAGCTTGGGGTACGCGCGCATCATCTTCGCCCGCACCGATGCGTCATCGGTCAGATCGAAGTACTCGACCCCAACCACGGCCGCGTAGTCGTCAGCCCAGGCATCCTTCGCGTCCTTCGCGTCTGCCCCGAGCGCGTCACGGCAGAAGTGGTTCCACGAATCGTAGCGCGGTAGTCCACGCGCACCTTCAAGGACGGCGGCCACGACCTCGGACCACATGAGACCGGGTCGCACGGGACCGTCCCGATACATCGGATGGACGCGGCGCTCGTCAACAAACTTGCGCACGGCCACCTGGATGTCGGTGAGATCCAACGGCGTGGCCGCGAGCTGGAGGTACTTGCGCGCCACTTCAGCCGGTTCGGAAGCCTCCTGGGCGTCGAACCTGGCGAGCGAGGCGATGATCGCCTTTGTACGTTCGTCATAGGCGGCCGTGACGCGACCGTGCGCGAACTGTTTGCTCGGCTCCTCGAAGGCCGCGAGCAACGCCGTGTCGAGATCCGCCAGCCCGTACGGATCGCGGTCGCGGTGGCGACCTACGTACGCGCCGGCCACCGCCTCTGCCGACGATCCGTCACGCAGTGCCAGATACCCCGCGAGCACGGACGGCGCGACCGGCTTGCCCGACGCAGCCAGGTGGCGCTCGATGACAGCCGGATCCCGAGAAGACGTCGCGATGATCGAGCCCTCGATCAACGCACTGACGTCCGCGGGTACGTCGCACATCTCGGCGATCTGGCGCACGATCCGACCGGCACGGTGCCCGATAGCGCGCTCCAAGCTTGTCTTGATCCGCCTCAGGTTCGCGATGCGCTGCGAGATGCCGTGATCGGCCAGCATGCACGCCGAGATGAACGTCGACAGCGGGTGCTTGCGCACGGCGGTGTCCGCGTCGGCGATGAAGAATGCGACGCGGACTCGATCGACCCACGCTGCCGGGTAGCCGGGGATGGTGCGCTTGTCGCGCGTCGCGCGGCCGAAGACCTGTTCGATGATCCACTGCGCGCCAGGCATGTCGATGAAGTAGACGGCCGAGCAGAACGGCCAGTCGGTCCCCTCATCCATCCGCCGCACGGCCAGGATGACATCGTACTTGGACGCCGCGTAGCCCTGCGCGGCGCGATCCCGCTCCTGCCGGAGCATCTCGATGAACTGCGCCGTCACCATATCGGAGCGCTGTCGATCGAATGCCGCGAACACGGGGACCCCACGCGCGCGAAACAGATCGCCGAGCCGATTCACGATCTTCTCATGCAAGAACGGCTCGCCGCTGTCCTCACCCGAGTCTTCCCGCGCGATGGCGGGCACGTGCACGACCGCCTTCGGGCGACCGTCCTGAGACCACTGGGCGACAACCCGATCGCAGACGTGCTCGATCCACGCATCCTTGTCCAGGCCGTCGGTCGCCGCCGCTGGCACGGGCACCGGAATGATGGCCGTCTCGATGTTGCTCGGCGCGTACCCCTCAACCGCGTGCAGGGCGTAGCTACGCGAGAAGACGCGCGCGGTCGGCCCCATCACGGGCTGCCTGTCGGTACGATACGGTGTCGCGGTCACGTCGATGACCGTACCGCCGCGCGCCAACCACACAGTACGGATCCGCGACAGCCCCACCGCGCGGTTGCGGTGCGCCTCGTCGATGACCAGCACGTAGCCGGACAGATCTTGGGGTAGAGAGTCGAGCAGTGCCGGACCGTCGCTGCCTGGTCGCGACCACGTGAGCGTCGCGTGCTGCGCGATCAACACGCGATCCGCGCGCGGCAACTTCAGGTAGCCGCACACATTCTCGACAGTGCCCGTGAGCCCCTCACCGGCGAGGTCCACGAGATCATCCAGGTTCACGCAGAGGCCACCACCCACACTCCACAGGCCACTTGGGCGGCGCCACGCGTCCGAGATCTGCCCCTGCGGGCACACAACGAGCACGTGGCTGACACGCGACCCAAGAGCGAGAGCCGCGTAGCACAACAGTATGAGCGTCTTGCCCGAGCCCTGCGGGTAGACCACCCCGATCTCTTGCTGCGTCGCCGGCACAGCCAACAACTGCTTGACCAGCCGCTGCTGGTAGTAGTGCAGCCGCTTGATACCCATCGTGTGGTCCCTCATAACGCAGCGGCGCCCGGCGCACCACACGCCGGGCGCCCACGGCGCGTCTTCCTACTCGGCCGCCGCGGAGGCCGTCGCCTCCGGCCACGCCGTTGTGACGATCACCCCCGCGGGGAGCGTGCTGCGATCGATGGTCACGGTGTACTGCTCGAAGCACGTCGGCGCCTCGACCTGCGGCACGACGCGCACGCTGTTGAGCAGGTCGACCGCACGCGCGCTGCCCAGCGGATCGGTGTGCTCGAACACGACGATCTGACGCATCGAGACCATGCCGCGCGAAGTCGAGCGATCGTTCTCGAACATCGACTTGAGCGCCTTCAACAGCACCTCGAAGTCCTTTTCGGAAAACCCGGTAGTGAGCGCCTGGAAGGGCGAGATGTGCAGCATCTGCTTGTAGAGAGCATGCGACAACCGCGCCTTGCGCGACCGATTCTGGTTGAGCCCCTTCTGGGCCTTGGACTGCTCCTCGTTCGTCGTCGCCACGCGCGTACGCGCGACCTCGTCGATGCGCACCGGCACGATCGAGCGCGCCTCCTGGATCTGCACCGGACCCGTGATGCGCCCCGCACCGACACCCGTCACGACCTGGCCGAACCAGCGCGCGTCGAAGAACTTCTCGACGAGACGCCTATTGCCGCGCGCAGCATCCGCGGCCGAGACGCGCTGGTCGCGCTCTTGCCCGACCTCCTCGTCCTCGGCCACCTCGTCGTCCTTGGGCGCGCTCGCCGACTTGCCGCTCTTACCCGCCTTCGCAGCCTTCGCGGGCTTCTTCGGGGCGTCCGGGATCTTGACGGACGCCTCCTCGTACGCCTCGCGGATGGCGCGGTTGAGCACCGCACCGCGCGCCACGAGCAGCTCGTAACCAGGCTCGCCCGCCTTCTCGCGTGCGACCTCGTCACGGATCTTGCGCTTGATACACTCGGCGCTGACCGAGCCGATCCCGGTGTCGGGATCCTGGCGGGGCGCGTTGGTGTCGGGATCGTTGTTCACGGACCCGTCCATCACGTCGTACAGCAGCACGAGATCGCGGCGCTTCACATTCGTTTTCAGCATGTGTGTCTCTCCCTATGTCGCCTTCGTGGGGACTCTCACCGGCTGCAGCCGGGCACCTACTCGGCCGCGGGGGCCTCGACGCCTTCGACGGCGTCCACAGCGTTCTTCTCCTCCTGGTAGCGGCGGATGCGCTCGCGCAGCGCCTGCACCTGATCCACGAAGCCGCGCATGAACGACTCCTCCTGCGCGCGCGTGTGGCGGATAGGCGCCGGCCCGATCTTGCCCGCGACCTCGTAGTACGCGGCGGCGGAGGCGCGGTTGTTGCGCCGTTCGAGCGCGTCGATGAACTGGAGCGCGCGACGCTGCAGCAGCTGCATGCCATACGAGGGCATCTTGGCCGCCTGCGCGATCGACGGCACGAGCGTCAACTGCCCGCGCCCGCGAGTCACCTCGTAGTGCAGTTCCTTGATGATCGCGGCCAGCCGTCCGCGCTGGTACGCCTGGTCGGGGTTGTCGGGATCGAGACTCATGGAAACGGGCTCCTTCTGACTGCGGCGCCGGATAGCCCGGCGCCATACGTCACCGCTCTCACCGCGCATCCAGGCGAGCGGCTGGGGGTACGGATCCCCGCACAACATGGCGCGCAGGATCCCCAACGCGAACGGCGTGATGCGTCCGTCCGGACCCATCATGGTGTTGAGCAGGTACGCGAGCGTCACGGCACGCGGCGTCTCGGACTCGGGGCGTGCAAGCTCGTCGAGCACCTCGCGGCGAAACTGCAACACGTTGGCCGCGATCTCCGACAGCGGCCGCTCGAAGTAGTCGAGCACCATGATGCGGGCCTGGTTGCTCTTGAGGATCACGACGTGCAGCAGTTCGTCGTCGGCGCACCAGGCGGTCATCGTCGCCCACGCCTGCTCCAGACGCGCAGACCGCTCGCGCTCGTCCTTGATGAACGGCAGCATCAGCACGTCGAGCAGCGGCTGCATGGATCGGCCGTCCTTGGTGAAGGGCACGACGGTCCCCATGGCGCTGCCCTTCAGGTCGCCCTTGAAGAAGGCGGCCGACCTGAGCTGCCCGTCTTCCTTGCGCTCCAGCATGAACTTGAGCGCCGCGCCGTACGCGCGCGCCACGTCCTGCGACACCTCGAAGTTCGCGCCTTGTTTGCGACCTTCGAAGCGGGACACATCGAGGTTGAAGCTGACCAGCTTGGCGCCTTTGCTGTCTGGCATCGCGATGGTGGGGTGCAGCATCGCGATCGGAGCGGTGCGGCCTGTCACGCGGCACACGGCCTTGAGATCGGAGCCCGCTGCCGCGATGCGGGCGTTCCACAAGCGACGCACCTTCGGCCGCTCGAACACGAACCTCTTGTCGCCCTGCAGCCGGAACGTCATCCACTCGGTACCCTTGAGCGACAGCGCCTTGGCCTTCGCCGGCACCGGCTTGCGCATGAAAGCCGCGACAGCCTTCAAGCCCGCATCCGGACACTGGGTCGCCAGGTCCGCCATGAGCTGGGCGAACGCCGCGTGACACTTCGCGCGCCGATCCGCGGGCTGTTCGCCGAGGCCGAACACGTACTGGGGCGTGTCGACGAGGAACTTGGGGTTGACGGCGTTGGTGCCACCGTCGATGCGCGGCACCTGCTCGTCCTGCCCGTGCTCCTCGATCTCGACCAGCGAGCCGTCCGGCGCCACCACGACGACGTAGGCGATGCGCCGCCGTTCGAACGTCGGGTCAGGGATGTTGTGGTCGGCGAACTCCGCCAGCGCCTGGAGCAGCCTCACGCCGCAGTTCCTTTCGACCTGGTGGGCAGATGCGAGCGACCGGCAGGACGTGTCCCAGGACGAGCGCGAGGCCGTCGAGGATGCGCTGGCGGGTGCGGCGTCGCGACTCCGGGGCGCGCCACCCCGTTGAGACGCAACACCTCGCCGCGCGGCGGGACATGAACCACACCGTGATCGAGGTGCGGTTCGTACTCCAGCACGACGTCACGGCGGTTGCGCGCGTTGTCCCAGATGTAGCCGTAGATCATCCGCCCGAGCGGCCGCGTCTCGGCAATCGGGGTCGGATCGGAGGTCTCCGCCCACCGGACATCGCCCACCATCTCCCTGCAGCCGAAGAACGGCTGCTGGAAGCAGTGGCCGCGATCCAGGTAGCGCGACAGCATCGCCTCGCACTTCATCAGCAGCGAGCGATCCCTGTAGCCGTCGTCGAGATCGAGTACGAACTCCACGCGGTAGTCCACGTCCTTGAGACGGCTGGTCATGCGCTGCACGGCGTACCGGTCGCCGTTGAACCCCGTGCTCGCATCCGCACGGGGCGTGTGGTCGATCTCGTTGCGGCGCAGCAGGTGGCGCCGGATCGGCGCGCAGATGCCGATGGACTGGATCTGGTAGCGCAGGCCCTTGCGCCAGAACACCGACTTGAGCACCCCCTCCAGCCCGACGGGAGTCGGCACGGGGTACGAGAACCTCTCGGCCGTGAGCGCCGGGTTGGTCCAGCACGCGTACGGCGCCGTGGCGCGCACGCAAAAGACCCTGGGCGCCGTCACGACGCCGCACGCTCCGCGGCACGACGACGACGCGTCGCAACCGCCTTCTTCGCAATGGCGGACCGCTCCGCGGCCGTCTTGCGCGGCGCCGCCACGGGCGCGAGGTCGATCTCGATGATGATCTTGTGCACGCCCTTGCTACGCACACGCACCTGCGGTTGACGGGCCGTCATCACATCCTCCTGGCCGTAGTAGCCGTTGATACGCTTCGAATCAACCGCCACGACATGACGCGCATTATGCCCGCGGCGCGCGCAGTGTCAAGCCCGCTTCGCACCACGGTGTAGAGGCGCGCGGGCGCCGTCGTCGTGAGCGACACGAGGGTGTACGCCGTGTTGTTGAAACTCTCAAGGGGATCGCTCCCCTTGCTCCTCCCGCTCGGTGCCACGATGCCGTTGAAACTCCCAAGGGGATCTCATCCCCTTGCGTCCGAGCACGACGGCAACGCGCCCGAGGCACTCCAGTTGAAACCAGGTGCGCGCGTACGTCCGCAAGTTGAAACTATCAAGGGGATCACTCCCCTTGCTTGCCATCCGCCTGGTCCTCGCCCGCACGGTGACAATGATCGAGTTGGAACTCGCGAGGGGATCACACCCCCTTGCATCCGTGATGCGCGCGGCCCTGCTGCGCGGCCTGGTTGAAACTCTCAAGGGGATCCCCTTGCATCGCGTTCGCCGTCGGCTTCGCCAACCAGTTGAAACATCTCAAGGGGATCGCCCCCTTGTATCCCGTACGTCTAGCCCTCCGCTGTGCGGTTCACGTTGAAACCATCAAGGGGATCACGTCCCCTTGCATCTCGTGCGCGACGAGTTGATCGAAAAGGCCATGGGGTTGGACCTCACGAGGGGAATCTCATCCCCTGCACCGCAAGCTCACGAGCGCAGCGGTAGCCACCTCACGGCGGAACTCCCAAGGGGATCTCATCCCCTTGCATCGAAGACCGCGACGTCTTGCTGTGCGTGGCCGAGTTGAAACTCCCAAGGGGATCTCATCCCCCTCGCATCTCCGTGTCAGCATCGGCCGACCGCGGCATCAAGTTGGAACCCTCAAGGGGATCACGTCCCCTCGCACTGATCGTCGTGGTTGAGAGGCACCCGCATGTCGTTGGAACCCTCAAGGGGATCGAGCCCCCTTGCATCACGCACCTATCCCGTCGCAGCGCCTTGTCGAGGTTGGAACTCCCAAGGGGATCGTGCCCCCTTGCATCGCGCGCCCACCCGCCTGATCGCCACCCATGAGGTTGAAACTCCCAGGGGGATCGAACCCCCTTGCATCTGCCGCCGGCCGGCGTCAGCGTCACGTCCCAGTTGAAACTCCCAGGGGGATCGAACCCCCTTGCATCCTACTGGATTGGGTTGGTCTCGGGTCTCACTCGTTGAAACTCCCAGGGGGATCGAATCCCCCCGCATCGCCGCCGTCCACAACGTCTATCAGGCCCTAATGTTGAAACTCCCAGGGGGATCTAGTCCCCTTGATCACGAGCGGTGCCTATGCCTTGTGTGCAGCCAGTTGGAACTCTCAAGGGGATCGTTCCCCCTTGCAGCGGAGACCCATGGTGCTGTTGGAGCCACCCTCGGTTGAAACTCCCAAGGGGATCGCGTCCCCTTGCATCGAAACCGTGGCTGCGGTCTCGGTCATGTAGTCGTTGGAACTCACAAGGGGATCGCATCCCCTTGCATCTTCTTCCTGCAAGCGGTCTTCGCGGGCCCCGCGTTGGAACTCACAAGGGGATCGCATCCCCTTGCATCGCAGCTACCTGGACACGCACGCGGTGCGCGAGTTGGAACTCACAAGGGGATCGCATCCCCTTGCATCCCGCGACCACTTCGGGAGCGGCGCGCGCCTCTGGGTTGGAACTCACAAGGGGATCGCATCCCCTTGCATCTTCTACATGCAGCGCCTGGCGCTCGGCAAAGAGTTGGAACTCACAAGGGGATCGCATCCCCTTGCATCGCGGTCAACTCGATCGGATGCGTCGGGATCAAGTTGGAACTCACAAGGGGATCGCATCCCCTTGCATCCACCGCAGGCTCCGCGCCGCCCTCGCCCGCTAGTTGGAACTCACAAGGGGATCGCATCCCCTTGCATCCCAGATCGATCCGCGCACCGGCCGCATGTTCGTGTTGGAACTCACAAGGGGATCGCATCCCCTTGCATCCTAGACGTCTGGCCCTCTTCTTCGCGCGCCTGTGTTGGAACTCACAAGGGGATCGCATCCCCTTGCATCGCGCGCCCCGATCTCTGCGCATGCGCGGCCGTGTTGGAACTCACAAGGGGATCGCATCCCCTTGCATCGGCAGTGACGGGGGATGTCATGCGCCGCGCCCGTTGGAACTCACAAGGGGATCGCATCCCCTTGCATCGACGTCGCCAGGACGATCATCCGGTAGTCGGTGTTGGAACTCACAAGGGGATCGCATCCCCTTGCATCTGACTTCACGCAACACCCCAGCACCCCACGGCAATCCATCCGCGGCGCGCTTGAGAAAGGCGGCCTCAGACCTCAGAACGAGATCAGCCGCTTCGGTTTTTCAAAGACCAGCGGCTCGCCGCCTTGCAGACGAACGAGCCCCTCGTACTGCAGATCCGTCAGCTCGATTAGGCACGCGCTGCCGCTCGCCGGCAAAAGACGGCGTACATCAGCCGCCAGCGTCGTCGCCGCCCCAGGGCACCTCCGCGTGTACACCGACAGCTGAAGCCTCTCGAAGCCGCGGGCCAGAAGGGCGTTCCGGAACCGCGACGCTAACCAGCGATCCGCGCGTGTCGTCGCCGGCAGATCGAACAGCACCAACAGCCACATCCGATCGCCTCCACACCGGGCACACACCCGTCAGGTAAGCGTCCCCGATCGATCGCGCGAACCGCATCACGCCCGCCTCGATGTCACCGCCGAGCAGCTCCACCAGCTCCTCACGTGAGCGGCGGCTCGTATCAGCGCGCCCGTCCACCGCCATGATCGCCACCCGACAATCGACCACCGCACGAAACGGCTCCATCAGATCACTCACGAGAGCGAGCGGGTCACGACGGTGCTTGACGCCGATACTTGGGTGCAGGCCGCAGGCGACAACGGCGCGCGCCACCGAGGCGCGCAACACCGTGTAGCCGTAGTTGAGCGCCGCGTTGATGCCCGGTGCCTCGCGATCACGCCGGAAGGCCGCCCCGAACAACGTCGGCCAGTACGCCTGCGCGGCGCGCGCTTCGACATTCGCCGGATCGCCAGAGCGCACAAGTCCGACCAGACCGTCGAGCAGCGCGCGGTTCTTCCCGCACACCGCCAACACGTCCGCCTGCGAAGCGATCTTGGCCTGAACAACGTACTGCCACAACCGCTTGGTGAACGGCTTGGGAGCATCCACCTGAGCGGCGATAGTGCGCGCCTGCCCCGAATGATCTCCGACCGGCAGGGTCCACGCGACGGGTAGATGATGGCCGTCACACACCGCGAGCACGGCTCCACGGTGTGCCAGGGCCGCTATGAGGGGTGTCGTACAGCTCGTGCCCTGCGCGTGCAGGAGCACCGCGCCAACGTCATCTAGCGGAACGCGCCCAAGCTCGGCGCGTCGTTCGTCGTGGACAACCAGGAAGCCCTGCTCAAGCGACAGTCGCCGACCGTGCTCCGCGACATCCACGACGCGCGCGGTGAGGCGCATGACGCCCTACAACTTGAGCCCGAGCGTCTGCGCCGCGACACGCAGCCGCCCGCGCATGAACTCCCCACGTACCGCATCGACGCCATCGGTCAGGGCCTTCTTGGCCGTGCGGCGATCGACCTGGGCTTCGGCGGCCAGCCGCGCAACCGTCTGCGGATCTACTTCCACGGCCTTCGGCGATGTCTGGCGTGCCACGATGCGCATTGTGCACGAGGCGCACTTGATGTCAAGCGCGCCCCAGCTCTCGCGCGGTGGCGCACCGCCCGCCGCACGGTACGCCGCGATCCAGACGTCGATGTACTCGCTCATCGGAGCGCCGACATCGAGCGGCTCGATCGCGGCGTCGGCTGCTGCCCGCGCGGCCGGCGACGGGAACCGCATGGCGAACCATTCCGCATCGGTCTTGGGCTAGTCCTTCGCGGTGAGCGCGTCGCGCGCCGCCTGCATGCGCTGGCGCACCTTCTGGCGGGCCTTCCAGTACGAGCAGGATCCGGCCACGCTCGCGAGCTTCTCGTCGGCCGCGTTGTCCTTGCACATCTTGACGGAGCCGCGCGCGATGGCGCGCCACGCCAGGACCGACTGCGCGGGATCGAACGCGACCGAGTCGCTGACGAACCACAGCTGCATCGCACCACGAGCGCGTCCACGATCGCCCACGGCGCTTGCGTCGTTGCCGCTTTCGTAGGAGCTAAACGTGGCCATGACCGCGGCGTCGAGCGCGCGGTTGCCAGTGATGGAGCCGTCGGCCGCCACCACGATCGATTCGGCGATGCGACGCGCGTCGGGTCCGTGGTCGAAGCGGCCCGGCATCGTGCAGCCCTTGCCGTGCGGGTTGTACAGGCATCCCTCCTCGGGCAGGCGATGCATCACACCGAGCACGTCATCGACCGTCGCGGAGGGCGCGTCTTCCGCGAAAGCCGGGGTGCTCGCAGGCGAACACGTCGAGATCATCGTGAGGGCCGCAAGGGCCAGCTTGGTGAAGTTGGCGTTACGCATGGCGGGCCAGCATGCTCACAGCCCCACCGCACGTCAACTTCTCGGCGTCGTTTTTGCACGACGGTGTTGACAAGGTCAACGAAGTGTACTGCGCACCTCGGGCCCCGCGGCGCCCCAGAGCACGGCGCGCATCTTGGTCACCGGCTGCTTGCCGACCGCCTCCATTGCCACCTCGACGAGCGGCTCCGGCGGCCACGCCGTGATGTCGAACCGCAGGCTGATGTCCTGCGCGACATCGCACGCGTCCATCTGCATGCGACCGAGTAGCGTGTGCATCGTCTTGACGTTCTGCCAGAGCGCGGGGCTGAAGACGGTAAGCGGCAGGGGCGTGACGCCGACCATCTGCGATCGGATACCGATCACGAAGTCGGTGAGCGTCCCGAGTCCCGCACACTCCGGAGCCACCGTAAGGATCTCGGGGCGGAAGGGAATCTGGGGCCGCACGTTGAGAACTAGTCCGCGCCCGGCCGGCGGCAGATCACCCTGGAACCCAAGCGGCACGAGCTTGGACGCTGGGTTATTGTGCGGCAGCAGCTGCGCGAGCTTGAGCATCCACTCGTCGTCGCCCCAGACCGACAGACGCGCGAGCTTCGCCTCGGCGGCCATGGCGCGGCAGTAGAAGCACTCGCCCGGCGCGACCAGCATCGGCGCCGCGCACTTCGGGCACGGCGTCAGCGACGAGTGGGAGCTGCCCGCGATCGGCAGATCCGCGCGGCAGTTCGTGGTCGATCGTTCTCGCCGCGCGGATCTGCCGATCATGGAGCCTTCTCTTTCTCTGCCAGCTCGACGAGCGCCTGCGCCTTGGCGGCCTCCTCGACGAGGGCGGGGATCTCGGGCTCGGGATCTTCCCACTGGGTGCCAATGAACGCAGCGTTGAACGGACCGCCTTCGGGGCGCGAGACCTCCAGCTCGATCTCCATGCCCGGGTGGGCTGGGCGCACTTGGAGCTGCGTGCCGAACGCACTGGGCGAGAACATCGCGCCTGGGAGCGGCTGCGCGCTCACCAGCTCCTGCTGGCCGCCCACCGTCATCCCGTACACCGAGGCGTCCTTGTACTCGTCGGGGATGACGAGCTTCTCCATCTTGAACGACATCTGGGGCATCGCCTTGAGCTTCGTGCGCACACCGGGCTGCAGCGGCGCCTTCGTGTTGACGCCCAGCACCATCGACTGTCGAAACCCCGGATCGCGAGTCCCCAGCGGAGGCAGGTTCTTGATGTTGAACTGGTCGCTCACCGCGCGGCCATCCTAATTCAAGCTCTATTGACCGTCATCAGCTTCTGATGCACCCTCTATCTAGAAGGGAGGCCGACCCCATAGCCAAGGCCACCACCGCGAAGAAGACACCCCAAGCCCCCGTTCAACCCCGACCCCGTACCGTGGACATCAGCAAGGCCATCGCCATCAACGTCGATCCCGAGCTGCGCGCTCGCGTCGAGACCGTCTGGCGCAAGCACAACGAGCTGGCACCCGTTCCCGTGAGCAAGAGCGCGATCTACCGCGCGGTCATGGCCCGCGGCGTCAACGGGTTCGAGGAGGACCTGAAGATCCGACCGCCGGCCGTGTGATCAGGCCGCGCGCCGAACACGCGTCGAGTGCCCCAGCCGCGAACGGCGCTCGGCGTCGAGACGTGCCGCGAGCTGGCGCGGCACGCGCGCGAACACGGCCTTGATCCCCTTGCCGAACGGCACGATGCGGAAGGTGCCCTTGATCGCCTCGCCCGGCGCGAACTGACGCAGACGCAGATAGCGCCCGTTGGCGGGCACATCGATCTTGTCGTGGCGCCACCCATGGCGCGCCGCCCACGCGACCGCCGTGGACGGCGTGAACTTGCCGTGCGGCAAGAGCAGCGATTGCAGCCTGAAGTTCGAGGGCAGCCGCGTGACCGTGGCGCGACTGGCGTAGGCCGCGTGCCCGAGCGCGCGCAGGGCGTGCCGCTCGGCGATGGACTTGGCTTCCCCGATGCTGCCGCCTACACCGAGATCGCGGGTGAGCGCGCGCATCCCACTCGGCCGGAAGGACGTCGCGTAGAGGCGACCCCCGGCGTGGTAGACGACGTAACGACCCTGCTTGGTCGTGGCGATGAAGTCGCTCCGTTCCCGCAGCCACAGCATGTCTCCAAACGCAGCGCTCATGGGAAGCTAGTCTACTCCCAATGGCCCAGACACTGCCACCCGATGATCCGGACGTCGTGCGGGGACGGCATTCGAAGATCCCGGACTGCTGCATCGCGTTCTTCATCGGACCGTGGGATACGGCGCACAGGAGGCAGCGCCGCGGGGATCCCGGGGGCCGCCGGTACATCCGGACCTACTGGCAGTCGATGCGCGCCGTACCCGAACGATCTCAGTACATTCCGTGCCCTGCGTGCCTGGCCGCGCGGCGCTTCACGCGCGTGCACTTGTGCACGGTAGCGTGCCGAGGACAGCCGGGAGCCTCTGCGACCACGCGGGTTGCTCGTCGAGGCTAATCGAGACTATATCTACACTGATGAGCCAGCCCACCCTCTCGCCCGAGCAGATCCAGTTCCAGCATCACGTCACGCAGGTGGCGTCCGCCGTGCACAAGGTCGTCGAGAAGATCGATCCGAAGCTGACCGTCGTCGCCCTCATGACGGTGCTGGTCAGCCGCGCGCAGGCGACGCCCTTCGACGCCGACACGCTGCTCGACATGCTCGCGCAGTCGTGGGTCCAGACGCGCGCGATGATGGACGCCATCGGCGTCAAGCCGGGCGAGGAGCCGCCGGCCGACTGGGAGGAGCGCGTCAAGAAGCTGATGCGCGATCGTGGGCTGCTGCCGCCGGAGGCCGCGCCGCCCCCGCCGGCTCCGCCCGCGCCGCCGTCCACTGTCACTACCGAGGCGCCCAAGCCGTGAGTCGATCAAAGCTCGCCGACGCGCTCAAGCGCGCCCGCGAGAAGGCGGGGCAGCAGCCCGCCTCCGATCCGCTCCACAACGTGCTCAACATCGCGGCCGGCGCCACGATTGGTGCCTTCGTCGACGAGATCGCCTCCACACGCGAGTCCGGCGCTGCGAGCCTCGTAGCCGGCGTGGTCGGCTTCGCGATCGGAGCCGCCGGAGACGACCCGACGCTCAAGGCGATGGGCGCGGGCGCCCTCGCGCAGTTCGCCGCCAAGGCAGGCGCCCAGGCCGCGCAGGCCGCGCGAACCCCGCCGCTCGTCGAAGAGGCCACGCTCGCCGCCCAGGAGCTTGCCGCTCAGGAGCCGAAAGACAAGTGACCGTGCAGCTCGTCAGCGGCGACATGTTCGAGTCGGGCGCCGACGCGCTCGTCAATCCGGTCAACTGCATCGGGGTATCGGGGGCCGGTCTGGCCAAGATCTTCGCGCGCCGCTTCCCGCGCGAGCAGATGAAGTACGAGGGCGCGGCGGGGCGCGGCGAGCTTCACCTGGGCGATCTCTTCGTCGTCGCGCGCACCGAGCGCCCCAAGCACATTGTCTACTTTCCGACCAAGGACCACTGGCGTAGCAGCAGCCGGCTCGAAGACATCCACGAGGGCCTCTTCAAGCTGCGCGCCTGGCTGCAGACGACGCCGCTGCATAGCATCGCCGTGCCCGCCCTCGGGTGCGGCAACGGGCGCTTGCCCTGGTCGGTCGTCAGCAAGAGCACGCAGCAGATCCTCGGCACTGTCAAGCGCGTCGAGGTGCTCCTGTACGAGCCGCACGAGACGAGTCGCTAGCGCCTGCGCGTCGGACGCCGGCTGCGACGCGCGCGGTTGGCCATGCGCGATCCGCGCGTCATCGGGGGCGCCTCGATGAACGCCCGCGCCGCCCTGGCCGCCTCGCGCTCGCTGCGGTACTGCCCGTCGGCCGCCCAGTGCTCGATGCGCACGAGCGAGGACGACCGTCCGCCACTCGTCAGATACAGGCCGCTGCCGGGCCCGTACCAGAGGATGTGCCAGCCGTGCAGCCGGGGCGATCCCCACGCCACGGCACCAGTCACTCCCCGACGGACCACGCGCATCTCGGCAGCCATTGGCCCAGTCTACCGAACTCCGTGGTAGCCTCAATCGGGTGAGCTACACGCGCGAGGCTGAGAAGCACGTCCACCGCGTACCCCACTACCGTTTGCGGGGGGCCAAGCGGATCCAGGTGTGCATCGTCAACTACCCGGGGCTCGCCGAGGATCTCGCCGCGTTCGCCAAGATCTGGGACAAGGCGATGGCGCTGCTCGCCGCGCGCAACCTCACCAAGCTCGCCGACGGCGTCGACGTCGTGTTCACGAGCCGGCGCGGCTACTACGCGCGGTTCTGGCGCGGCAACACACTCTGCATCGCGCTCAAGGACCTCATCGGCCAGCGCGACCGGGCGCCCGGCATCATCGTGCACGAGCTGGGGCACCGCGTGTGGTTCCACATCGCGACGCAGAAGACGCGCGCGCGCTGGGCAGCCGATCACCACCACCGCACCAAGATCGACCGGCTGGGCGGATCGTTCGTCAGCAGCTACGCGAAGAAGAGCGCGCTCGAAGACCACGCCGAGGCGTTCCGCGCGCGCGTCGAGGGGCAACTCAAGGGCCACGCGCTCACGCGCTACGAGCGCCTCGGGCCGCTCACGCGGACCATCCAGCAGCGTCTTGGCAGCTGAGCGCGCGTGAACGAGCAGTGGTAGGCTCGGGACATGCTCCCGCGCACCTTCCAGCTCGTCATCCACCACACCGGCCAGGGCGCGCCGCCGCCTGTCGCCGCCGCGACCCCGCCGGCCCTCGCCGCCATCCCCGCATGCCACTTCTGGCAGCGCCCCGCATCCGATCCGGCGACCGGCGCGCTGTACTGCTCGACCATGGAGATGGTCAAGGTCAACGCACCCCTGCTGGGGCCCGCGGCGGTCGCCATCGGCACGTACGCGATCACCGGCAGCGCGCTGCTCGCTGGCGGCGCCACGTTGCTCTTCGGCCTGCCCGCACTCTTCGTGGTGGACATGCTAATCAACCCGGGCGACGCGCCCTGACACACGCGGTTGAGCCTGAGACCGGCCCGGCGTAGGCTTTGGTCGTGGCCATCGCCGTCTACCCCATCGCTGGCGTCGAGCGCGACATCTGCGCTGGCTACGGCAACCGGCCCGCGACAGACGGGACGACGGCGCTGCACGATGCGTGCGATCTCTGCGCGCCACAAGGCTCCGCAGCAGTCGCCGTGGACGATGGCATCGTCAACTACGGCACCGATCCGTTCGGGGGCAACGTCGCCATTCTGCACGTGGCCGACGGTACGGCGTACTACTACGCGCACCTGCTCGACGCGCAGTCGGGCACACGCCAGGTGCAGCGCGGGGAACAGATCGGGCGAGTGGACACGACGGGCAACGCCGCGCTCGTCGGCATCTCCCACGTACACTTTCAAGTCTGGCCCACGGGGTCGTTCGATCAGGGAACGACCCACCCCGATCCCACCGCAGATCTGCTCGCCGCGCCCATCCTGCCCGCACCCGTTCGACCCTGGGCGCACAAGATCGCGCTTGCGCTAGTCGGGCTAGCCATCGGGGGCGCGCTCGCATACGGGGGCTACTGGCTCTATGGCCGCTACGGCGTCGCCGCGCTGCACATGGCGCGACGCCTGGCTTTGTAGTGGTAGACTGAGCCCGTGCCGAGCGCTCTCTACCTACTCCCGCATGCAACCCGTCGCGCCATCCAGCAGGCCGGCGCCGGGTACGGCTACGTCGGCGCGCTCGACTTCCCCGCGTTCGCCACCGTCTACTGGCAAGAGTTCGACGCAGGCCGACTGCCGCGCCCCGAGTACCTTCTTCCGGTGCTCTACAACGAGAGCGGGTTCTCGACGACGGTCACGAACAGCATTGGATGTGTCGGGCTCAACCAGATGTGCCCGCCCAACGTGCCGGATGGATACGGAGACTGGAGCGCGAGTCAGCAGCTCCAGAGCGGCATCGCACCGATGTTCCAGTCCATCATCTCGCACTTCGGACAGATCCGATCAGGGACGCGCGCCTATCAGGCGAACTTTTTGCCCTCGACGCTCGCGACGGCGACGACGCTCGATAGCGTACTGGCGACGCAAGGGTCGAGCGACAACATCCCTGGATCGTCGCTCAGCGAAGCCGCCGTCTACAACGCCAACCCGGGCCTAGACTGGGACGGCAAAGGCTACATCACGGTCGCCGACCTCGGTCACTTCGTCGCCAAGCAGAGCGCTTCCGAGGCGGTACAGAACGCGCTTGCCGCCATGTACGCCGCGCGCCCCGGCGAGAAGCCGCACGATCCGGTCCGCGGGGAGGACTTCGGGACGACGTGGAGCAAGATCGCTACCGTCCTCGGGGGGTTTGCCCTCGGCGGCGCCATCGCCGCGGGAAGCTTCCTGCTCTACGACAAGTTCGGCGGATCGGTGCGCCGGATCGTCTAGTCCGCCATGCCGCCGCACTACCTCTTCGTCTTCGAGGACGAGGGCGCGGCGCTTCGCTTCGTAGAGCGGCTGGTCATCCACCTGCAGCACCTGGCCATCTACCGCGACGGCATCCAGGTGTACGTGCTCGACGGCGGCGACTCGGATCGCCGCCGTGAGATCGTCCGGCTCGCGCGCGAGTCGGCCGCCCAGATGCTGAAGGTCTAGGGCGCCGCGCCCGACTGCCACCGCTCGCCCGCCGGCACGCCGACGATCTGGGGCGTATGGTGCCAGATGGACGGCTCGGTCGGATGCTCACCCGGATGCGGCGCGCCACCCGCGAGCACGTTGATCGAAGGCGAGACCTGCCACGTGCCCTCGGCGATCTTCTTGAGCCCCCAGGTCTTGCCGGCCGGGCCGCTCTGCGTGTAGTCGCCGCCGATGTTGACCGGTACGCCTGCGATCTGCGGCTGCCCGTTGTCGGTGCGCGTGACGCAGAAGTCGAGGCGCCAGTACACGACGCTGCCGGCCCGCGTGGGCCGCATGACACACTCGCCGACCGCCAGCTCGTCGGGCAGCTTGCCCGCGCGGTAGGCGAGCGTCGTCACGGCAGCAGCTCGATGAGGTAGTGCAGCCCGCGCGGCCCGGACCACTGACAGGGCACCGCGGGGTTGTACTGGCTGCCGGCCTTGCACCCGCACGCGCCGCCGTCGGTCGGCGAGCCGCACGGCGTGATCCCGCACGGCGGCGCCTGGCGCGCCACGCACACGTCGCAGCCGTACGGGAAGAGCCCGAAGACGTGCGCGTTGCCGTCCTTGCCGAGCGGCGGTCCGAGCTGCAGCACCCCACCGTCGGAGGCGCCGCGCACGACCTGGATGGAGAGCTTGTTCGAGTAGCCATCGACCAGCGACACGTCGGCGGTGTCGCTCGTCCAGGCGGGGTTGTTGAGGTTGATCTCCGCCTTGGTCGCGTTGCAGCCGTTGCCGCCGAGCGAGACGGTCGCGTTGAGGTACTTGCCGCCGACCGGCAGCCCGCGCGAGGCGCCGGCCACGAGCGGGAAGACGCACCCGCCGAAGCCGGCATCGGTCTGGCAGAACGGCCAGGTGCGGATCGCGGAGTCCGATCCGAATGCGACGTAGACGGTCGTCGCCGCCGTCGTGCCGTTGATCACCGTGACCTCGTAGCCGGCGGCCGGCGAGGGCGCGTCGGAAGCGCCGTCCATGGCGGCGCTGTCCATGGCCGGTGCCCCGTCGGCGGCGGCGTCCGCCGCGCCGTCGAAGGCGGGGGCCGCGTCGGGGATCGCGGGGGCAGGGGTGCAGCTGCAGCTGCCGCTGCAACCAGCGACGAGCGCGAGGAGAACGAGGAGGTAACGCATCGGGCGATGCTACCCCAACCGGGGCGCGCGAAGGTGAGGCTGGTAGCCCTCAACAATCGGCGCAGGATGTGCTATCGGCAATCCTGCCGATACGCACCGGGTTCAGGCGCCGGGCGGATCGAGATCCGACGGATCGAAGGCCAGGCCGTCCACGTTGACGTCGCTCGCGCCGATCCGCAGAGCGAAGCTCCGGGCCGCGTCCTCGCTGCGCGCGACCACGCAGGCGTGCCACAGGTGCCCGAAGAGCACGCCCCACAGCTCGAAACACAGCTCGCCGCCGTCCTCGATGATGAGGGCGGCAAACTCGGTCCCGATCCACACGTGATCCCGATCGATGCCGACGAGCGCGACGCCGCGCCGATCCCATTCGCTGGCCGCGTAGACGATCCGCTCGCGCGAGAGCGGATCGAGGAACACGGCCGTCGGTGGGGGCGCGCACAGGGCAAGGCGCGCCTCGGCCACGAGGGGCTCAAGAAGCGCCGTCTGGGCGGCGTGGACAAGCTCTTCGCGCGCGCGTGCGCGGCGGCGGTACCAGCGTGGAGCGTAGCGGGGCGTCGTCATGCGGCAGACGACGCCCGACCGGGGCCCGTTCTGACGTCAGGGGCCGAGCGCCCAGTCGTCCAGCGTGCCGACCCAGTCGGCCCAGGACAGTTCCATCACGCCGCGGATGGCGCACCCGGGGTGCGCGACGCGCGCGGCTCCCACGGCCTGCTGGACCGAGCCGGGGAACCAGTCGTCGATCCGACGTCCGTCGGCGCACTCGATATCGAGCACGTAGCCGTCAGACTGAGGAGGGAAGCGATCGGCAATGGCGCGCACGTAGCGGGGGCGCCGTCCCGCGGGACGATTGCTCACATACGCTCGACGCTGAGCGTTGCATTGTCTGACGAGCAGCGCGCTAGAAGAGGTCGCGGCCGGAGCGCAGCGCGCGCATCACGCGCAGCTGCGCGTGGTAGCGGGCGCGCACGTCGCGCGCGATGTGCAGCAGCATGTAGCGCGTGAGGCACGCGCCGTTGGCCGATGACCAGTCGTGGCGCCCACAGGGGCACTCGTCGTGCGCGATGTCGACCTCCCACGCGCACACGGGGCAGATCTCGAACGTGGCCAGATCGGGGTTACCGCAAACGGGGCAAGGCATGATCACGCCGACGCGCGCCGCGCCCCGATCTGACAAGCGGAGGAATGACCACGCCCCCTTTTCTCCGATCGGCCGTCGACGGGCGATCGGGGGCCGGTATTCACGCGCCGACCGCGCGGCAGGGTCGTTTTTGACGCGTTACGGCCGGAATACGTGCGGTGCGTAACTACGTGGAATTGCTCGTGAATTGGCTTCCGATCTGCCGTGATCGGAACAATCTGCATAGCGATTGCTGCCCCGGAAACGGCCCGCCTACGCGCCGGGACGCGGTCCGGCCACTGCCCCCTCGCCCGGGTCGCGCGCGTCGATCCTGGGGCAAAAGTGAACTGCGGTTCACGTGTAACTCGTACCTGAGGATCGCGCGCAAGGGCGATCAAGGGCCGATCGCCGATCAGCGGCGATCTAGGGGCCGATCCGCCGATCGCGCGGATCGGCCGATCCGAGAAGCGTCGCGCACGCAGTAGCCGGATCCGGTCACACCGCGACTCGAATGTCATGATCGGCGCCCCGCAGCCGGGGCATACCCCCCGTCCGATCCCCGTTTTCACGAGCAATATCAAGCACTTAGCCGTATGCTAGTGCTAGTGCACTAGCACTGGCACATGCGGTGCTAGGCTTGTGGTCTGCCCCCGGTCGGCGGGGGCGGCGCCGGTTGGCGCCTGGTGCGGTCCGTTCCCCCGCGCGCATGGTGCGCGCGCCGGCATGCGGCCCCCTTCACCGACCCGGACCCGAGCCGCGCGCCACGCCAGTGCCGCGCGGGACGGTGGATCGTCGGGCGCACGCGGCCCTCGCGCGTGCGCCGGCAGGCGATCCGCCCCGGCCATCCGGGCTGACCAGCTCAACGCACACCCCGCACCGGACGGTGCAATGCGCACGTGCCCAAAAGGAGGCGCGCGCCGGACACGGCCGGGGTGAGTACCCTAGCGCGGATACCGTCACTCGCGACGGCCCGCGCGCTGCCCCACCTACCGCGGCCAGTACGGCGCGCTTGTAGGCGGCAGCGCGCGGCCGGCGTCGAGGTCGCGGTCGGGGCGCTGCAGTGGCACAGGCCGCTCGCCGAGAGGCGAGACCGGCACACCACCGGGGAAGGACGGGCAAAGCCGCCGCAACAGGCGGGGACAATGAGGAGTGACGCCGCACACCGCAGCGTCGCGCCGCGCGCGTACGCCGGACCGCAAGGTCAAGGCCGCGTGCGGGACGATGCCTCTCCTCTGGTACCCCGCCCGTCGCGGTCGACGCACGAGCTAGTCGGCTCGGGTGTCGACCGCGATGCCTAGATACGCCAAGCGGAAGTTTCAGGAGGCACAGGCGGCGCGAGCAATCGCGCTCGCCGCGGACAAGCGCGACGACATGCGCGCCGACGTCATCGTGACGCACGGCCCGCGCGCCAGCGCGTACGCGGGGCACACCCCGCATCAGGTTGACGGCGCGCCCACGTTCGGCGCGCGCGTCGCACAGACGCGCATGACGAGCGTCGACGGCAGCACGCGGCGCAGCGGCAAGAAGGGCACGCTTGTGCTCGTCCGGCCGCGCCTCGACACGGGCGCGCCCAAGCACGGCGGCGCGCACATGCTCGCCAGTGAGCGGCTCGTAGGCGACCGCATCGTGGTCGACACGCAGCCCACGCTGCGGGTCCGGCATCCGACGATCGGTGTCGTCGCGACCCGTGCGCCCGAGGCGCGGCAGTCTACGCGCGGCAACGACGACGCGCCGCTGTACGACACCGATCCGGGCGACCACCCGGAGACGGTCGCCTCCGATCGCTACTGGCGCGACCGCCGCCGCGAGCGCGGCGACTGGCGCGCGGAGGACTTCGACGCCGAGGGCAACGTCATCCCCTGAGGTCGCGTCCGCGGGGCACGACCGTCCGCCTGGACGGTCGCGCCTTGTGCGCCCGACTCACCAACCAACCAAGGATCCAACCGCCATGCAGACCGTTCCCGTCAACGGCGCGACCGCGCCCGCCACTGCTGCCCCCGTCGACGTCCAGGCGACCGACACCACGCCCGCGCCGCCGACCGACACCACGCCCGCCAACGAGATGCCGACCGCGGACAAGCCGCCCAAGCGCGTCCGCAAGGCGGCGCCCAAGTCGCCCACGAGCATCGCCCTGCCCGCCGACGTCGAGGCGCGCATCGCCGCCCTGGAGACGGCCGCACGCGAGGCGGAGGCCGCCGCCGTGACCGCGCGCGAGGCCGCCACCACGGCCCGCGTGGCCGCGGTCAACGCCGCCCTCAAGGCGACCGCCGACAAGGCGCGCGCCGACAAGATCGCCAAGCTGGAGGCCGAGCTGGCCAAGCTGCGCGAGGGCAAGTAGCACGACACCCGAGCCGGCGAGCACACCGCTCGCCCGCGAGGGCGACCGCGTCCACACGACGCGGCCGCCCTTGCGCCTTGAATCTCAACCGGAGACACCACCGATGCACGAGATCCCTCCCGACTACCCGGTGCAGCCGCTGCAACCGGGCCCGCGATGACCATCCATGCCATCGATCTGCGGCTACTCGCCGAGGAGCTGGACGCGCTGCGCGAGCGCCTGGAGACCGAGCCGCTCGTCGAGGAAGCGCAAGCGGCCCTCGACGTCGACCCGCTCGATTCCGTCGAGCGCGAGCGCTACGACGCGCTCGTCGCGCTGGATGACCAGCTGCGCGGCCTGACGAAGTACGCCGCCAATGAGCCTACGGCCGTTCCCATCGACGAGTTCGAGGAGTACGCCGAGGAGCTGGCCGGAGATCTGGGGTGCATCCCCGCCGATGCCAAGTGGCCGTGCAACCACATCGACTGGAAGGCCGCCGCGGAAGAGCTGCGCGTGGACTACCGCGAGATCACGTTCGACGGAACCACCTACCTCGTGAGGAGCACATGATCGCCCTGGAGCAAGCCCGCGTGAAACAGGCGCTCGCCATCCTGGCACGCCTCGGTTGGAAGCTCGGCGGCAACCTCGCGTCCAGCGAGGACGTCTGCCGCTGCATCGACGCCATCGGCTACGGATGGATCCCGCTGCGCCGCACGAGCGATGACGCCCGCGCGCAGCTGCTCCTCATTGCAGGCAACGGCGAGGACGTCGTGTCCGACGGCCGAGCCCCGCGAAGCGTGTTCGACGCCTTCTACGCCGATCTCATGACGTGCATCGACGAGATAGAGAGGAGCCGCCCCGATGACGTCTGAGATCCCCGCCCTCGTCGTCGTGGCGACCGAGGCCCACAACAGCCTCCCCGCCGTCGCCCTGCCGCGCCTGGCCGGCAGCGCCAAGCGCGTGCGCCTCTTCTACGGCGACCCGGAGACGGGCCGCGACTGGGGCGAGGAAAACGACGTGACCGGCTACGTGGGCCTTTCGACCGGCACGGTCAAGGCGCCGCTGCTGCTCGCCAGCCGCCGCTCCACGGGCGGAACGGCCATCTCGGTCGACCGCGTGCTGCGCATGCTGGTCGACGGCGTCGAGACGTTCCGTCACTCGCGGTACGTCGAACCCGACTGGCGCGCCGCGCCGAGCTGCGTGCCGGACCTGCCGTTCGCCGTCTACCGCGACGGCAAGCCGTGGGCGAACTTCCTCACCGCCGTCCAGCGCGACCGCTGGCTGGCCTTCATGCGCGGCCAGCGCGCCACCAAGTAGGAGCCCAGCATATGAGCGCGCGCCACTTCAACCCGCACGGCGGGCAAGAGTACACCGACGCCGAGACGCACCTGCGCGGCCGCGCCCAGCTCCGGCTGCCCGGCAAGGCGACGACTCTCTACCGCCTCGACGCCCGGCAGATCGCGGTCCGCTACCACGAGACCGACGTCGTGACGTACAACGGCGACAACGGCATCGTCGCAATCCGCTCGGGCGGCTGGGCAACGATGACGACGTCCAGCAAGATCCATACGTATTGCCCGCGCGTGCAGGCGTGGCGCCAGAACAACAAGCTGTGCGTCGGCGCCGTGCGCGTGGAGCCCGATCCGCTCGTCGCCGTCGCGCGCGAGGCCGCCGTGGCCCTCGGCGAGATGGACGCGAGCCGGCTGCTCGACGACCAACCCGCAATCGTGCTGGAGCGCGGCGTGACCGGCCTGCTGCTGCCGACCGGGATGCTCATGTACGAGCACGAGACGATCGCGGATGCGCAGGCACGCATCCGGGCGTGGCACTCGCCCGCACGGCGCAGGGCCCGCGGCGAGATTGACGAGCGCCAGCTGGCTCTCGTGACGTGAGCTAGTGCCATAGCACTGGCGCGTTGATACACTTCTGATAGACTGGAGCTTCCAATGACCACCGTGGACACCGCAACCCCCAAGCGCACGCCGGCCGAGATCGTCGCCCGCTTGCGCGCCATCGGGGCGGAAGCCGTGGCGTGGTTGGCGATGCCCGCCGCCAAGCGGCCGCCGGCCATGGTCTGGCGCGTCCGGGATCCCGGGGTCACCGAGACGGTCGACGACGTCTTGACCCGGTACAACCCCGCCATCGAGGCGAGCATCGGGCAGCCGCCCGCACCGGGCGAGACGTGGTACCGATTCGGCACCTACGAGGCCGAGAAGGCCGCCTTGTACGACGCCTGCGACCGCGTGCGCGCTCGCCGCGAGCGCCCCACCGTCGAGATGGATCACTACTGCAACGAGCCCTTACGCTGCCCCACCTGCAACGCGCGTTTCTGGCGCTGGGCAGAGCGCCACACCGGCGCGTACGGCGTACGCGCCAACCGTCCACCCGTCACCTCGCGGTCCTTCTACGAGGCCGCTGCCGTCAACCCGCCCACCCCACCCGGAGCTTCCCGATGAACCTTCACCCCGATCCGATCATGCGCCGTCTGCACGCCTGCGTCACGGCGCTGGTGCCCGTCTACATGGAGGGCGGCCCTGGCACCGGCAAGACGAGCCGCACCGAGGCGTACGCGCGCATCACCGGCCGGCACTACAAGCGCTGGCTGCTGAGCCGCTGCGAGCCCATCGACCTCAAGCCCCGCGTCTACCACGAGGGCCGCGTCATCGTCTGCGATCCGCCCGAGATCGAGGATCTCGTCATCGAGGCCCGCAAGGTCAAGGGCGGCATCGCCTTCTACGACGAGTTGAACCGGGCCACGCGCGAGACCGAGAACGCGGCCCTGGACCGCATCGACGCGCCGCCGGAGTACGTCGCCGTCGTCGCCGCCGGCAACCCGGTCAAGCGAGGCCAGAGCGCGCGCGCGCTGGGCAGCGCCGCCGCCAACCGGTTCTGCCACCTGCAGGTGCCGGCCAACCCGCAGGCGTGGGCGCAGGCGCAGCTGGTCGGCTGGGCCGCCGACGAGGCCGACTTCCCGACGCCAGACGCGGACGAGCAGTCTCGCGCGCTCACCAAGGTCAAGGCCCTGGCGAGCGCGTTCATCAAGCGAATGCCGGACATGCTCGACAACGAGCCGGACGATCCCACCCTGGCGGGCAAGGCGTGGCCGAGCCCCCGATCGTGGGAGGCCGCCGAGAAGGTGTACGCCGTCGCGGCGTCACTCGGCTACAGCGTCGACGACCGCCTCGCGCTGCTGAGCGGATGCGTGGGCGAGGGCGCCGCCATCTCCTTCATGGCCTACTGCACGGACGCCGACCTCGTCGACGCTGAGGCGTGGCTCGCGGACCCGAAGAGCATCACCCTGGAGGCGGACCGCGTGGACCGCTCCATCGCCGCGCTGACGGCCGTCGTGGCCGCGGTGCAGAGTGACTTCACCGAGAAGCGCTGGGCGGCCGCCTGGGAGATCATGGGGCACGTCACGGACACCGGCGGGTTCGACGCCGCGGTGGTCGGCGGCGACATGCTCGTCACCCACTACCGGGACGTCGCCAAGCGCGACAAGAACGCCGTGACCAAGCTCACCCGGCCGCACGTGCTGATGGCGAAGTACACGCCCCGCATGGCCACCCTGCTGGCGCAGTAAGAGGAGCCCGACACCCATGACCACACCCGCCGCCGCCGCTGCCCGCCCGGTAACCCGGGGCGGCCCGACGCCGATGGAGCTGCTGATCAAAGCCCGCTGGTGGGCTACGAAGAAGCTGCCCTATCTGGCCAAAGGCCTGTACGCCTGCCAGTACATCCTGACGGACGCCGTGCCGACGATGGCCATCGACGATCGGTGGCGGGTGTACGTCAACCCCGCGCACATCGCCGAGTGCATGGCCGAGGACTTCGAGTGCCTCATCACCGGCGTCATCCACGAGTGCCTTCACACGCTGCGCCGTCACAGGACGCGCGGCATCGCCTTCCGCGCCGTCAACCACGCCAAGTGGAACAAGTGCGGCGACTGCGAGCTGGTGCAGGACATCCAGGCCGCCGGGATCAAGATCTGGAGCAAGGATCTGACCCCCGAGCGGCTGGGCTGGCCGGCGCACAAGTCGGCGGAGGAGTACTACCGCCTCGACGACGACGGCAAGGACGGCGGGGGCGCCATGTGCAGCGGGGGATCCGGGGTCACCGGCGTTCCCGGACCGTGGGAGCTGCCGCCCGACCCGACCAAGGGACCCAAGGGCCTCACCGAGGCCGAGACCGAGATCGTGCGCGTCCAGGTGGCGCACGCCATCCGCGAGCACCACAAGGGCCAGCCGGGCAACGTCGCGGCGGGTCTGCTGCGCTGGGCCGAGGAGTTCCTGGCGCCGCCGCACATCGACTGGCGCGACATGATCGCGGGCCGGGTGCGCTACCACATCGAGACGCGCCTGGGGCCGGTCGCCAGCTACGCGCGGCCCTCGCGCCGGGAAAACGGGGGCCTCGTGCTGCCCGTGCACCGGACGCCCCGCGCCAACGTCACGATCGTCGGCGACACGAGCGCCAGCATGGACGACACCGACATCGGCAAGGTGATCGGCGTCGTCTGGGATGCCGTCCAGGTCCTTGGCACGGTCAAGGCGCTAGGCTGCGACACGCAGGCTGCCGAGCCGGTCGACATCGCGCACATCGACGACCTGCGCGACGCGCTGCGCGGAGGCGGGGGCACGAACATGTGCGTCGGCATCGAGTGCGCCGAGCAGACGGGCGCCGACGTGATCGTCGTCGTGACCGACGGCGGCACCGGCTGGCCGGCCACGCCCCCCAACTGCCCCGTCGTCGTCGTACTCACTCGCCAGGGATACGGCACACCGCCCCCCTGGGCTGACGTCATCGACGCCAGCGACATCGCTACGCAACACAACCACCCCTGAAGAAGAGAAGGACAACCAACCACCATGAACGCAACCACCGTCTCCACGCCCGCGAAGCCGTCGCTCTCCACCGGCGGCACCGTCATCGCCATCGATCCGCAGAACGAGATCGACAAGCGCGCCTGCGGGCGCATCGTCATGTGGAGCAACCAGGGCGACGTGACGAGCAGCGCGCTCGCCGCCGCGCTCATCGCGGCCACGAGCCACGCGCTGCCGCCCGAGGAGCCCAGCGCGCTCGTGGCGCTGCACCGGGCCGTCGACGCCGTCGCCAAGACGCTGGGCCACCTCGACGTGCACCACAAGGCGCGCGGCAGCTGGGCCATCGTCAGCAAGCCGACCGAGGTCGAGGTCGACGGCAAGAAGACGCTGCAGTACCCCATCGCCTGCGAGGCGAAGGTCGAGCGGGACAAGGCCGGCGTCGAGACGCTGACCATCGAGGGGCAGGGCGCCGAGCAGATCCGCGCCGCGTACGAGGTCGCCCGCCACACGCTGGCGCCGTCGGACATCGGCACGTGGCTCTGTGACAAGCTGACCGCGCTCAAGGCCGTGGCGCTGCGGGATCGCGGGGGCGTCTACTTCCTGCCGCAATTCTCGGTCGACAAGTGGAACAAGATCGTCAAGGCGCTGCAGGCGTGCAGCAAGCACCGCGTGCACGTCATCCCCGCGATGCGCAGCTCCGACGCGGCGGAGGCCATCCTGGCCTCGCTGACGGACGCCACGCGCCAGGCGTGCAACAAGATCGCCGACGACATCGCGGACGGCGACATGGGCGAGCGGGCCCTGGCCAATCGCGAGAAAGAGACCGCGTCGCTGCTGGAGCGCGTCGCGGCGTACGAGGGCTTGCTCGGTGGCAAGCTCGACGAGCTGCGCGCCGTCATCGACGAGACCCGCGCCGCCGTAGCGACGGCCGCCCTCGCGACGGCCGGCCAGTAGCAGACCCAGGGCTGGACGGTTCGAGGGCGCGCGGGGTTCCGCCGCCCTCGCGGGGTTCGACTCCCCGCCAGCCCCCTAAACCATGATCGACATCGCCCGCTGCGACTTCAACGACGGCACACGCTGCCCAGCCTCGGTCGACGAGATCGCCCTGGACGAGCGCGGCGACGTCGTCGCCCGCGTCTGCACGCAGCACGCGTGCGCGCTCGACGGCGACCCGGGCATGCCGTCCACGACCACGTGGCTCGCCGAGCCGCTGGCCGTCGCCGCGCACCCGGCGTTTGGTTACCGCGTCGCATGCGAGCCGCTCGTCGAGGCGGCCATCGTCATCCTGCGCGAGCAGCGCGGCGAGATCTCGATCAACACCTGGCCGGCGAGGGCGAGCCTCGTCGTGCACAACCGCCCGGAGACCATGGCGCCATGACTTACGAAGAGCTGATCACTCGCATCCAAACCGCGCTCATCGCGGCCGGCGCCGTCGTCGAGATCGCACCAAACGGGCGCATCGCGACCGTCAACGGCAAGTGCCCGCGCTGGGAGCCACGCATGCGCGGCTACATCCGCGGCCCGGACCGCGTCAGCCACGTGAACGTCGGGCGCGGGCGCATCAACGAGCCGGGCGGCCTGCGCCTCTTCAAGGTGCGCAAGGACGACAGCCTCGACGTCGAGGCCATCGCCCAGGCGCTCGTCGCCGACGTCGCACGCCAGCGCGCGGACGAAGAGCGCTGGGCCGCCGAGCGCGAGCGGGACGAGGCGCGCTACGCCAGGCGCGACGCCAACGCCCTGGGCATCGCGCGGATCGTGGGGCGCAAGCGGCCAAAGCGCACGATCTACGAGGGCCGACTCAAGTTCGAGGCCGAGGCCGAGGGCATCCGCATCAGTCTCGTCGCCAACACCGAGGACGAGGCGCGCGCCGTCATCGCGGCCCTCGCGCCGATCGTGGGGCCCCGGTAGCCATGGCCGCCGAGCACACGAAGCGCCCGTGTCACGTCTGCGGACGGATCGTGGCGCACTACCCGGTCGGCGGTCGCGTCAGCGGCAACCGGGGCAGCCACCCACACAAGTGCCCGCACGGCAAACAGTGCCGCGGCGGCGATCGGCTGCATCGCTGGAGCCACATGGGCCACGCGCCCAACTGCAAGCCGTGCTCCGAGCTGATGAAGCTCCAAGCGATGCACGGCACGCCGGAGCGCGCCGCGATGCTGGCCCGCGACAACGAGTGGCGCAAGTAGACCTCAACCAGGAGCCCGCATGACGACCCCCAAGAAGCTCTCCGTCCTCGACAAACTCGCGCTGATGAACCTCGCGCAGCTGGTCTCGTGCCCGCCGCGTCTCGTGTGCGCCACGCCCGACCACAGCACCGGGTCCGTGGGCATCGCGCGGCTGCTCACCGGCAAGCCCACCACCTTCCACGTGGAGGTGATGTTCAAGCGCGGCTACCGGCGCATCACGCGCGAGCCCAAGACGCTGCGCCAGGCGCTGCTCATCCTGCGCCAGCGAATGAACCAGTACATCATCCAGCTCTTCGACACCACGGAGGCGGCCATCGGAGATCCCGATGCCGATCTCGACTCGTGATCCCGACGAGCCTGCGCAAGATGCGTCCGAGCGCCGCCGTGCGCCGGATACTCCATCGGCGAGACCGCCACGCCGCACGGCGCGCGCTGCGCCGCGCTCTGCGAGAGCCGTCATGACCACCCTCGTCGAGACCCTGAAGACGACCAAGATCCGCGCGACCAAGATCGTGCTGGAGCGCGCGGAAGGCTTCCCGCACGAGTGCGTGCGCGTCACCATCGAGCGCGGCGCGAGCGGAGGCGGCAACTTGTGGCTGGAGGCCAACCGCGTGCTGCGCGGCTGGGCGGCCACCGTGAGCCCGGACGGCTACGACAAGGTGGACCTGTCGGTCGTCTACACGGACGGCGACACGTACACGGGTCGCATGGACATCGAGCACAACGGGGGCGATCTCGACGTGGCCGAGCACATGTGCGCAATCCTCAACGCGTACGCGCTGCGCAAGGTGCCGATCCGCTACGCCAACAACACCATCGCCCGCGCGCGCTGGGAACACCACATCCTCAACGAGAGGACCGCGCTGCACCGCGAGGCGTGCAAGCTCCTCGACAACTACGAGATCGGAGACGACTGATGTCCAACATGAGCTATTGCCGATTCGAGAACACGCTGGCCGATCTGCGCGACTGCGCGCGGGCCCTGGACGATGGCGACGCGGACGATCTGAGCGAGAACGAGGCGCAAGCTGCGCGCTCCCTGGTGAAGCTCTGCCGCCGGATCGCCGAGGAGCACGGCCACATCGCCGACCGCGACGAGAGCAAGCGTCGGAGCCGCCGATGAACGTCACCGAGGCGCTCATGCTGCAGGCGGGCGCGCGCGTGTGCTACCGCCCCGCCGGCTACACGCCGACGTACGGCCGCGTGCAGGAGCCGCCCACGCTGCAGATGAAGGCCGTCATCAAGTTCGACGACGGCGGCCTCGCCGTCATCCGCGCCGAGGATCTCGGCGACTACACTCTGCTGCCACCCGAGGAGCCCATGACCCCCGCACCGACCATCATCTACGAGTTCCCGACCGAGCGGCTCGCCGTCGCCTTCGCGTCCAACCTCCGCTGCGTGGGGCCCCGCGAGCGAGCGTACACGACGCATACGAAACAGGTCATCCAATCTGACGGCACTACGCAGGCGCAGCTGCACGACGTGATGCCAGAGGACCGCGCCGCGATCGACGCTATGGCCGAGGAGTTCCGCGGCAAGGAAGTGCGGCCGTGCCCCCTCGCCGAGGGCATCTACGTGCTCACCAAGGACATCCCCAACCCGCGGCCCGATCGGCGTCAGAAAGACGACTGGTTCGCCGCGCCGGTCTGGAAGACGGGATGGCGCTTCACGCTGCGCAAGGCGCCCTGGGCCAAGGCCCACGCCGCCGTCTCCACGTTCGAGCTTAGGTGCATCGAGAATCGCTACGGCTCGTCGGTCAGCGTCTACGCGGGCGAGGGCGAGCTGACGTTCAACGCGCTCAAAGAGAACGTCGATCAGGCGCTGCGCGCGCTCGTCGACGCGCTCAAGCCGTCCGACAACCCGCGCGACGCATTGATCTGGCCCTTCCACGAGCGCGGCGACACGATGCGCGACTCCGCGTGGATCGTCGTCGAGCAGCTGCACAAGGCCGGGCGCGTCACGCCCGACGACGTGCGTGCCGCGCTCAAGGCATCCGACGACGAGTACGACGCCGCCGCCGCCGCCGAAGAGGAGAACAAGCCGTGAACCGTCTGGCCACCTTGCCCGCGCTGCTCGCCCTGGTCGCATGCGGCGGCGCGCCGTTCACTGTCGGCGACGTGAAGGCCGAGAGCGATGCCGGCCACGAGTCGGCGTCCAGCTCCGGCGGGGAAACCGGGACCATGGACAGCGGCGCCATGGACCCGGACACCGGGGACGAGGGTGATCATCGCGACGCCTCCGACGCCTCCGACGCCGCCGACTCCGGCGCCGACTCCATCGCGACCGACTCCGGCACCCCCGACTCCGACGCCGGCACCGACGCGCCGGACGACGCGGCCGACTCCATGGCCGCCGAGACCGGCCCGACCTGCGTGACCGATCTGTCCAACATCGGCGCGGGCGACTTCCGCATCGATCTCGACGTCGTGACCACCGGCGCCACGAGCCAGGCGCTTGCCAGCCAGCGCGCGAGTTGCGCGCCGTACGCGGGCTGGGCCCTCTACACCTCGCCCACCGGCGCCGTCGAGCTGGAGACCGACGACGGCCAGGGGGCCGACCGCGTCTTCACCGTCGGCGGCACCGGCGTCAACGACGGTAGCAAGCACCACGTAGCCGCCTGGCGCCAGGCGGGGACCATCTACGTGCGCGTGGACGCCACGCCCGCCAGCGTGCCAGCCCCCGACACCAACGTGCTTGGCACGCTGCCCGCGTTGACGGTCGGCGCCGACGCATGCTCGATCGCGGACGGCCCGCTCGCCGGTACCATCACCAACCTCTGCATCACCCGCCTCTAGGAGAAAACCACGTGGACCCCACCCGCCTGCTCAACCCGAAGCTCAGCCGCAAGTTCGCCGACGACCGCTCGGCCGCTCTCCGCGACGATCTGCTGCCGGCTGTCAAAGCCGAGGAGGGCAACCTCAACGGCACCGCGCGGCGCCTCAAGATCAGCGTCGACACCCTGCGCCGCTGGCTGAACAAGGAGCCGCGCCTGAAGGCGGCCTTCGAGAAGGCGCGCATCCGCGCCATCAAGGCGGCGCCGTGAAGCGCCCGCGGACCACGGAGCTGCACACCGACGCGATCGAGACCAAGCCCATCGACTACCGCTGGAACGAGCACGAAGTCGGTTCCGACGAGGGCAACTACAACTACTTCGAGTTCGTCGAGTGTCTGGGCTGCCAGAAGGACATGCTGGCCGTCGACGGCCTGGTCGAGGAGCACGGCAAGTGCGACTGGCATCAGGGCTACCCGCCCGCGATGAACTACTACTACCCGCTGCCGCCGCGTGTGTGCACCGACGTCGCACGCGCTGCGCGCCGCATCAAGCACCTGCCGCTCGTCCTCGTGCAGTTCGACGGCGACGACGATCAGTGGGGCCTCGCGCTGACAGGCGGGGGCATGGACATGGCCTGGGAGATCTGCGAGGCGTTCATGCGCCTCGGTCTGCTGCCGCCTACGCACTTCGAGCTGCCGGCCATGTGCGGGCGCGGATCGTCTTCCACCGACCGCTGGATCTTGCGCGCCTACCGCCGCGCGTGTCGCATCCAGCGGCAGTGGCTCAAGCGGCGCATCGAGCGCACCGGCGACGTCGAACGGTTCGCCCGCGAGGAGAACGATCGACACGCTCGCGAGGCGCACCAGGGGCAACGCTAGCCCCTCAGTGCCAGTGCAACGGCACTTGCACTTCAATCAGAACCTGATATACTAGAGGTCCCTTCATGGAAGTCGCCGCCCTCGCGCGCCAGACCATCCTGCTCATCCGCGCGTACCGGTGCGAGCCGCACCACGTGTGGCGCCCAGTCAACGAGACCGAGGACCAGTGCGCCAAGTGCGGCGTCATCGCCACCGCCACGGGCAAACGGAACCTGGCGCAGATGGCTGCGCGCCACTTCGGCCGGCCGGTGCCCCCGTGATCGGCCGAGGCGGATCGCGCCGGGGTCGGAAGTACCCGCGCACGGCGTGCCCCAAGTGCGGCGCCTTCTTCGGCAGCAACGTGAAGGCGCGCCACGTCGAGCTGCCGTACCAGTTCATCACACGCGCGTTCATCCCGGAGACCACCACATGACCAAGATGATTCGCTGGAACTGCCCGAACGAGGCGCACCCAGGTGTGCTGGGGCCGAGCCGACCGCGGCGAGACGACGTGCGCCGCTACTGCCTGGCCTGCTCGGAGAAGTCGGGGCGGCTGGCGGAGCGTGTCTCGTCGAAGATCGAGGCCAAGCGGTGCCGCGCTGCGGAGCGCGCGAAGCGACAGGCCAAGCGACGCCGGGAGCGCAAGCTCGCCACCATGAGCCAGGAGGACGTCAACGCCAACTTCCGGTGCGGCAACCACGTGCTGTCCAACCTGCTCCTGCACCACAGCGCGGCGCGCCCCATCTGGGAGGTGCGCACGTCGAAGACGCCGCGCCAGCCCCGCATCGAGGAGCACCACGTCGTCATCTACGATCACGACGGCGCCGACAAGTACGACGCGCGGGCGCTGACCACCGTCGCCGAGCTGCTGTGGTGCCTAACGTGCGACGCGGCCAACCACCTCGGATACACCAAGGATCCGCCCTCGCGCACCGCGTCGCGCCGGTTCATCCGCCGTACGGTCACCGAGCAGATGGGCATCAAGCCGGACGTGCGCGGCCCGCTGCACAAGGTGTGGACCGAGATCGCACTCTTGCTGCGCGCCGAGGCGGCATGCAGGACCATCACCTCGTTCGGCCGGGCCGTAGCATGAGCAGCACCCGCAACCCGCCGCCGCGCACGCAGCTCGAACGCGCCCGCTCGTGCCTCGCCCGCTTCGCCCACACCGCGCGCGGCGACAACATCGCGCAGCTGAGCGAAGTCCTCGCGGAGGCGCAGAACCGGCCACCGCATGGCAGGTCGGACGGCTCCCTCGACGGGGTCACGTGGACTACCCTGACCGATCTTGTCGACGCCGCGCTGGCGTACGACAGAGCGCTCAACCGAGCCGCCGCGCAGCTGGCCAAAGTGAGGAAGCGCTGATGGGCACCACGTTCCTGACGGACATCTTCGCGGACGTCCCCATCGAGCAGCGGCCGCGCCTCATCGCCACGGTCCGCAAGGCGACCGGCACCCGATCGTGCGACGTGTGGCTGCCCTGGACCGAGAGACTGCGCCGGCCGGTGCGGGAAGGCGGCGGGGCCCGCATGCCCCACGGCGTGTGCCTCTACGTGCGCCACGAGATCGGCCTGTCAGCAGGCATGGGAGAGCAGGATCCCTTCCGCGTCGCACGCAGGTTCCTCTGGGCTATCCGCGAAGCATTCCCGGGCATCGAGGACCCGTCCATCACCACCACAGTGCTCGACAGAGCGCACTGGGTATCTGCCGAGATCAGAGAAGGTCTCATCGACACCGCAACCGACGCGGCCATCGCCATCGAGATGGCCAAGCCGCACAGGAGAAGCGCATGAAGATCCAAGTCGTGTTCGAGATCGACATTCCGGGCGAGACGACGGCCGCCGAGTGCGGCGCCGCCATGTCGCCCGCCATCAACGCGTTCCGCGGCGCCGTGTCGACCCACTGGCCGACCCGCCTCGCCCGCATCGCACCCGCCCCGGTGCGCGCCATCAAGCCGCTGCGGAGGGACGGCTGAATGGCCCGCACCGTCAACCGCGCCGAGGCGCAGCTCGCCTACTTCGCCGCTGCCACCGCTCTCGGCATCACGTTCGATGTCGGGGAGCTGAAGGCCATGGCCGATCTCACGCTGTCGCTCGAAGACATCAAGGCCGCCGTCGTCGAGATGAGGCAGTGGCCCGTCAACCACGACCCTACAGCGCGGTTCCAGGCCGTGCTCAAGGCGCTGCGCACACGCCGCGAGATCCTGTGAACTTCGTCTACGAGGGCGGCACCGACAGCGCGGCCAGCGTCACATACCGAGAGGTCGGGGGCAGCCCGCACGGCCGCCAAGGAAGACGCGGCCGACATACGCCACCGTCACCGCGCTGATCTGGCCGCCGTTCGTCCGCGTCCGCGCGTCCAAGACCACCTACCGCGCAAAGAGGAAGCGAGCATCCACGTGAGCCGCCGAACCATCCAGGTCGATCCGTCCTACTCGCACAACACGTACACGGAGCGCGGCAAGAGCCCCGAGCCGCTACGCGGCAACCAGCTCGCGCAAGCACTGGCCAGAGTGGCGACGCCGGTACCGGAGTCGGCGCCTGTCAGCGTCGAGGCGCCCGCCGAGAAGCCCGTCGAGGAGGAGGAAGCCGTCGTGTCGCAGCATCAGCCGCACACCCGGTACGATCTGACCGAGATCGCGGGCGCCATCCAGCAGTGGCTCATCCACCTGGCCGCGGGCAACCGGATGCCGGTCCACGCCATCAGCGACTCCATTCCTCGTCACGTGCTGCGCAGCTATGTCGAACGCTTCGTAGCCATGGGGCTGGTCGCCATGCTGCGCGGCCCGGCGGGCGGCACCGTCGCGACGCGAAAGCTCATCGCGCTCGCGCAATCCGGGGCCACGTTCGAGTTGAACGACGTCCTGGCGATCATGAAGGCCGAGCAGCCGCCGCCTATCCCCGACGTCGAGATCGGCGTCTCCGACACCGACACCGACACCGACACCGCCGCCGCCGCAGCGGTGCCGCCGCCGTACACCCCGTCAAAGGATCCCGTCCCGAGCACCTACGCCGGCAAGCGCCAGCGCATCCTCGACGACGTGCGCCGATGGCTACATGCGTGCGCGGATGGCCAGCGCCCGCCCATCTATCGGATCACCATCGCGGCCGAGACGAGCCGCCTCGGCAAGAAACTGCGCGAGGCGGGGCTCATCGAACGCCACGAGCAGATCGGCACAGGCATGAACGGTCCGGGTGTGTTGTGGCAGATCCCGGAGACCATGCAGACCTTCGTGCGCGAGATGACCGACGAGCAGCTGAGTGACGTGCTCTGGGGCGGCGGCCTGACACCAGCCGCCATGCCCAGCCTGACGTCGGCGTCGCCGGAAGAGACCCTCACGACACCCGCCGCGATGCCCACCGCCGCCGTCGAGGATCCCTTCGCCGTCATCGCCGAGCGCCTGACACAGATCGTGGACGTGCTGGTGCGTCTCGACAAGCGGTTCCACCGTATCGAGCGCGATCTGGGGCTCAAGCCCATCGAGGAGGACGAGTCGTGAACGACACGCCGCCGCTCGCGTCGCTCAGGGAAGCCGCCGCGTGCGCCGCGCAGGGCCGCGCCGAGCATCCCGACTGGCGGTTCGACGTCCGCCCGAGGTGCGCATGAGCCGCCGCCGTCGTCCGCCGCCCGAGCCGATCGAGGACGAGTACAGCTACCCGCCCGAGCACGTCTCACGCCCCGTCACGCGCGAGACGCTACAGGAGCACGGCGTACGCGTGCCGCCGCGCAAGGGCCCCGCCCCCACCACGCGCATCTACGACAAGCCGCTCGACGATGCCGCCATCGCGCGCATCCGCGAGCGCATCAAGCGGAGCCGCCCGTGATGACCAGCCAACAACCCCCTGAGCCGCCGCCGTCGCGCAACCCCAAGATCGACATGGCCGATCTGCGCGCCATGTGGTCCTACACCACCACGGATCGCCAACGCGCCGAGATCGAGGGGCGCATGTGGGACGTGGCCCGTGTGCTCGCGCCGGAGGACGCCCACAAGATGGGCGGTGCCAAGTGGCTCGCCGCCACACTCGGCGTCGGCATCAACGACACCGAGGCGCGCATGATGCTGCGTCGCGCCCAGCCCGCGAGCGACATCATCTGGGAGCGCGTAGACGGCCCCGAGCGCATGACGCTCAACAGCGCCGCCGGCATCGTGAGCCGCGCACGCATCGCCGCGAAGCAGCAATCCATCAGCGTGCAACAAGCCGTCGAGCAGGAGCTGCGGATCTACGACTCGTGGATCATGCGACGGCTGCCTAACGGCCGATCGTATCGATGCCGACCGCCCGAGACGAGGGCGGTGCGCGCGTCCAAAGAGCCGACGTCCGCGCCGCCCCCATCCGATGCGTGGACGGCCGTGCGAGCCGCCATCCTGCGTGTACTGGATTGCGAGCTGGGGACCGAGATGGACCCGCGCGTGCGCGACCGGCTGCGCGGCCAGTGCGAGGCCGAGGTGCAGTCGCTCGTGAAGCTGCTCAACGCGCGCATCCGCTCGGTCAAGAAGAACGCAGATCTCGACGAGCCGATCATCAAGCCGTCCACCAAGCGGCGAGAGCTGCGCGACGCGTGCACGCTGCTGGGCATCGACCCTCCGCGGCATGCCGGGGGTGCCGTGGACTTCGCCAGCTACAGTCTCGCGAAGAAGAACTACCGCAAGCTCGCGCGCGAGTACCACCCGGATCACAACCCGTCGCCGGACGCGCGCGGGCACTTTGAAAAGGCTGTCGAGGCCATGCGCCTCGTCGAAGAGTCGTACCAGAGCACGGACAAGGGAGACCACTGACCATGAGCACCACGATCAACTGGGGCGCGTTCTTCAAGGGCTTCAAGATGGACATGACCATGTCCATCCCGGCGCGGGGAGCGATGCTGCTCGCGTGGGCCGCGGACAAGTCGGCGGGCACCATCATCCCGTACAACATCATGCTCAAGTACATCATGGGGTACGACCACACGCCCCGCACGAGCAGTGAGGAGGTCGAGTCGCTGCGGCGCAAGATCTCGTCGATGCGCCCGATCCTGCAGGACAAGTACAAGCGCGACATGCGCAACGTCAGCGGCGTCGGCGCCCGCGCGACGGTGGACGACCTGGACGTCGTCAAGTCGTCCATGCCGGGCAACGTGCGCCGCGTCAACAGCGCCCACAAGGCGCTCGCGCGCAACGCGGAGCTGGTCCGGATCGACCGGCTGCCGTCGTCCGGCCCCGACAAGCAGTGGCGCGACTGGTACAGCCAGTCGGTGAGCCCGGCCATCAAGGCGCTGCGCAGCGACGAGCGCATCAAGGGCCTGCTGCCGCCCGCACCGGTCAAGCCGGTCAAGAAGGACGACGCGGAATGAGCACGCGCAAGAAGGGCGTCGTCACAGTGGTGATCTGGCAGTTCGAGCGCGCCTCGAACAGCGGCGAGGTTCACGCGCTCGGCGCCGTCAAGCGCACACTCTACGAGACGCGGACGCTCGCCGCGAGAGCTGTCGGCTGCGCCACGGCACCCCTGGCGTGGCAGCCGATCGAGTACGTCGAGATGAACGGCGAGCGCTGGCCCGTATGCCCGGTGCGGGCCACGGTGGACCCGGGGGGAATCAAAGCCGGCCCGGCATACCCGGGCATCTACGAGATCTCGCTGCCGCACGGCGCGACGATCCCGGCCGATCTCGACGCCTCGGCCTGGGCGCTCGCCGAGAAGTCGGTGGGCAGTCACCTCAACTTCGGCGATCGGACCGCGGCCATCGCCAAACTGCTGCTCGCATAGCATGGGCGCCATCCTCACGCTCAAGCGCGCCGAGAAGGTCCTTGGCGAGCCCGCCACCAAGTGGGCCGGTCGCTGCTACGAGATCGCCTGCCGACTCGTCGATCGCGGCGCCGTCAAGGGCGTCGCCGTCTACGGCCACTGGCTCGGCCCCGTACACCCCAAGTCGCGCTTCTACCGCACCGGTCCTCTCTTCGTACAGCACGGCTGGGTGATCCTGCCCGACAAGCGCGTGCTCGATCCGACACGCTGGGTCTTCGAGCACATCGCGCCGTATCTCTACATCGGGCCGGCCGACCACTACGACGAGGGCGGCACACAGTTCCGCGCGGCGACGTCTGGTCTACCCCCGCGCTGGGATCCGGAGGAAGAGCAGCACTTCTTCGACTACACGGTGCTGCCGTACGGTACGGCGTGGGCGTTCATCGAGAAGCTCCTCAGGCTGGATCGCGAACTCGATCGCCCCGACTACGAGCCGGGGCAGATGAGCGACGCCCAGCTCTTCTGGCTCGCCAATGCCGATCCCGCCATGCTCGGCGTGCACGCCGCCACGATCTACGCTGCCATCGACAAGCTGGGGCGACGCGCGCTCATCCCCCTGGACAACTGGCTGCGCGTCCAGCGCGAGCGCGCATTACAGGAGAATCCCTGATGTTCATCTGCGGACCGTGCCTCCGGAAGCGGCACCCCAACGTCTTCATCTTCACGCGCAGCGAAGGCCCCTGCGAGGACTGCGGCAAGACCCGCATCTGCGCCGACATCCCCACGAGCGCGCTGCCCCCGAAGCGGCGACGGCGTCGCCCGACCGACAAGAACGGCAACCAGCTGCCGTTGAAAGGAACCCAGTCATGAGCGTCAACAAGTTTCACACGGGGCAGCCCGTCTTCGTGCGCAAGGACGAGGACGACAAGACGATCAACAAGAGCGGCCGGGTAACGCGCATCCTCACCGACGGCGTGCGCGCCTGGATCGAGCTGGACACGCAGCCGGCAAGCAAGGTGCTCGCGTACCCGGAGGACTGCGATCCGGCCACGGACCGCGGCGTCGGCAACCGAGCCGAGCGCCGCAAAGCCGCGCAGACGGCCGCCGAGCCGGTCCCGACCATGGCCGACTTCGGCAAGGACCACTGGTCGACGTTCGGCTACATCGAGACACGCTGCGTCGACCACGGCGGGAGCCCGCAGCGAGAGAGCATGCGCTGCCACGCCAATCGGCACCCGATGCTTGTCGGCCGCAACGGCGACGGCAGCGCCCACCCGACTCGCCTCAAGGGCGACAAGACGCTCACCCACCACGACGACTGGGACTGCGTGGACGATCTGGCGCGCGAGGGCCTCTTGGAGAACCTGGGGTCCGCCGTCAACCCGCGCTACCGGCTGACCCCGCGCGGCCGCGCCATCGCTGCGCAGCTGCGCGCCCACAAGGAAGCCGGCGGCAACTTCGGCGCCTTCACCCCGAAGGACGAGTCGTGAGCCGCGTCGACGATCTCATCGCCGCCGGCTACCAGCAGGTGAGCCGCAAGCACCGGCTGCTCGCGCGCGTGCCGACCGGCCTGACCGGGCTGGAGGCGCTGCGCACCGTCGACCCCTTCATGGCCGACCGCATGGAGAAGGCCGTGCACGATCAGGCCGCCGATTACTACCGCCGCGTGCACTCGAAGGAACAGGTCGAGCTGACGCGCGAGGAGTTCGAGGAGTACCTCACCAAGACACGAGGCGCGGGATGACGACGGTCGCGATGTCGGGGTGGTACATCCTGCCGGCACAGCACACGCCGCATCAATTCCCCGCGCGCGCCTCCGAGTCGCGTTGCGGACTGCCCTACAGCCCCGAGGCACGCCCGGCGACGCTGAGCGAACTACGGCCGCGAGACAGGCGTTGCCTCCGGTGCGACTACCTGTTGATCGAAGCGTGCGTCACCAGAACGCGAGGTGCCTGATGGCCGCTCACTGCGAGTGTGACTGCAAGGACAGCCATCCCGGGGGATGCCGGGGCCCCGTGGCGTACTGCGTCGTGCGCGGGGGCGCGCTCATCTGCATCTGCACCCTGTGCGGCCACCCGGACGACACGGGCATCCTCATCCTGGCGCGCCGCGAGGATCTCCCCACCCACCGCGCGTACGACAACCTCGGTGCCCGCTTGCTCGAACGGCGCCTCACCCGCGACAACCCGCGCACGCTCAACTGATGGGGCTTCAGCTCTACATGGCGCAGCACGACTGGGTCGCAATCCGTAGCGCCGACGAGTGGCTCGACATACCCCTCAACGACAGCGAGACACGCGCCCTCAAACACTTCATGCAGCGCCACATCCCCGACGAGGTGCACGAAGCCGCGCGCGTGCTGATGTACGGGCCGTCTCGCATCTACGTACACCGCACCGATACGCAGGTCTTTCTCTTCGCCGGAGCCCATCTGTACATCATCGCCGCCAAGAAGCCGGGCGCCATGGAGCTGCTACAGATCGAAGCGATACGCGCGCTGGCCATCGAGGTGGCGCTGGACTGGCCGATCAAGACCGTGCCGCTGCTGCGCAAGGTGCTGACCGACGTGGAGAAGTAATGCGAGTCCACCCGCCCTACGCGCTCAAGACGCCGTGCACCAGCTGCCCGTTCCGTTCGGACATCCGCCCATTCATCCGCCCCGAGCGCGTGGACGAGATCGAGCAGGGCCTGGTGCGCGGCGAGTTCCCGTGCCACAAGACGGTCAACTACGACTCCGCACCGGAGCGCGACGACGGCTTGCTGGAGCTGGAGTTGCGAGACAGTACGGGCGAGGTCCACTGCGCCGGGGCGCTCATCCTGCTGGAGAAGCTGGGGCAGCCGTCGCAGATGATGCGCATCTCCGAGCGCATCGGCGTGTACGACGCGCGCCAGCTCGACATGAACGCGCCGGTCTACGACTCGTTCGAGGAGATGCGCGAGGCGCACGAGCGCGAGTTCGACAAGCGCCACGCCAAGCGGAGGACCCGTCGATGAGCGACGACAAGGACGATCCGAAGCTCCCGTTCACGGCGCCGCCGCGATTCCCGATCGCCACGGTGGTCGAGATCAGCATCCTCGGCATCTTCCCGGCAGCCGACTACGTGCGACTGCAGCTCGCCGCCGAGGAGATCCAGACCCTGCTGCGCGAGCGGTTCCTGGCGCTGGGCGGCCGCGACGTGTACCCGCGCTGGGCCGAAGCGCGCCAGGCCACCAAGGAAGAGGTCCTGCACTTCACGCCGCGCAAGGTCCACTACGCCGAGGACGGCGCGCAGATCTGCGACACGGTCTACGTCGCGGTGCGCAACCTGACGCGCCAGCGTGAGAAGGTCACCTGCAAGCTTTGCCTGCGCAAGCTTGCCGCCATGTGAGGAGGCTCATGAACCCTGAGTATGCTGCGTGGATCGCTGCGTTCGCCAAGCGCCATCACGACCGCCTCTACGGCACGTGTCAGAGCGCGACGCGCGAGATGGTCGAGACGTTTCCGGAGCTGAAGGCGATCCCGGGGCACGTGATGGTCGCTCCCGCCGGGCGCGTCGAGCACTGGTGGTGCGTCACACCGCAGGGCGAGATCGTGGACCCCACCGCCGGGCAATTCGGGGCCGGCGTGGGCGAGTACATCCCGTGGACACCCGGCACGCAGGTCCGGGTGGGGCGCTGCATGAACTGCGGCGAGGACATCTACAAGGCCGTCGAGGCGCTGGGCGGGGATCGCGAGTGCATCTGCAGTCCCGAGTGCCACCGCGAGATGGCGGAGTCGCTACGCGCATGAAACCCTGGACCGAACGCAAACACATCACCCGCGCGCTGCGCCACGAGGGCATACGCATCGGCGAGCGGCAGCTACCCTCCGGCGAGTCGATGCGGGGCCTGTACGCCACGCGCGACTTCAAGCCCGGCGACTTCGTCGCGGCCTACCTCGGCAAGACCATCGACCGGACGGCTCTCTTCGCGCTGCACGCCACCGATCGCGCGCGCTTCGAGTTCATCAACGAGTACGCCGCGCTGCTGCCGTCGACGAACGCTCATCTCTACCCCGAGAAGCTCGACGCGATCGGCGCGCACCTCATCAACCACTCGTGCCGACCCAACGCGCGGTGGGGCCGCGTCGAATACAGCGCGCTGCTCGTGCGCGCCACGCGCCCCATCGCTGCCGGCGAGGAGATCACCATCCACTACGGGTGGCTGGGGCTCAAAGCGGCGATCGACAAGAGCCAGCACCCGTGCCGGTGCGACGCGCCGTACTGCGCCGGGACCATCGAGCTGATGGTGGAGTGGATCGAGAACCCCGACAATACCGCCGGGCCCCGGATCAGCCATGAGGAGATCCGCAACCGGATGCTCGCCGATCTCGTCAACGACACCGACGAGCACGAAGCGCTGCTCATTCGGTACGCCGACGAAGCGCTCAACTCCGTCTCGGGCATCGTCGAGGCCGCGCCCTTCGACGCGCCCGCCTTCTACGACAAGCTCTGCAGAGGCGCCGAGGCAGCCATGGCCGAAGCGCGCACCCGCGAGGGGATCTCGGGGCGCCGGCTGCGGCAGTTGACCGACCGGTACACCCGCCAAACCCGCTGATTGACAATGCCTCAGCTCGCCGATACGCTCGTGGCCGCCGCTATGCGCCCTGCCGATCCCAACAACGAGGCCATGGTGGGCCTGTTCCCGAGCGTCACCAAGACCGAGGAGCACCTGCTGCGCGAAGCCGGGTACGTGCCGGTGCTGCGGTGGGCTCGCGTCCGGGCAACCGGGGGTCTGAGTGAGACCGTCGTGACGACCACCTCCGCCCTCTCGACGGTGCGCCGTCGCGAGAAGCCTGTGCGCCGCCGCGAGAAGCGCAAGCGCAGGAAGGCGAGGCGCAAGTGAGCACCTACGACAACGCCGCCCACCACGAGCTGCACGACAGCGCCGTCCATCGCGAGCGCGACGCCGGCTGCCAGCACGAGTGGCTTCCGGAGACGCGGTACCGGCTGCGGCGCTGCAAGCACTGCGGCGCGCATCCGTTCGAGGACGCGCTCGCGAGGCTTCGCTACCGGGCGCACGTCCACGTCGGGAGCCCGAGCGGCGCGGTGGCACGCACTCCGGGGAGCTGTTACGGCGAGTACGAGCCGTGCGGGGAGCTGCACGCCTGCGACGCGCACTGCGGGTCCCGTCGACTCATCTGCGGGCGCTCCGAAGACCGCGACGCCGTGGCGCTGCTGGAGTGGATCGAGGCGCGCCTGGCTGCGGAGCGCCAGCCATGAAAGCTGTGAAGCGCGTCACGCTCGACGTCCACAACCGATTCGAGTGCCCGTACCGCGCACCAGCCGATCCGGAGCGGTCGATGGGGTTCTTTGCTGTGTCGTGCTGCGAGCACCCGCAGCGCAGAGAACGCGACGGCCACCCGTGGTGCCCCGACGAGCCTCACACCCGGAGTGACGACCCCACCCCCAAGACAACCCCCTTTCCTCCCAGGTGCCCGCTGTGAGCTACGAACGCGTCGCCTGGGCCAGTGAGGGCATGGAGGTGTGGTTTCTCGGCAGCGAGGACGGCAAGACCCTCGTGCTCGGCACCGTCCAGATCGCCGCGGGCAACCACGTACGCGTCGCGCGCAACGGCGAGACCTGGGGATGGCGTGCCATCGACGACTGCTTCGTCCCGAGTGGCGATCCGCACGGCGTCGGCTACGTAAGCGAGGCGCTGCGCATCCAGCGCAGGTTCAACCGCAGCCCCATCCCCAAGACGCGCGTGGAGCTGATCCCAGAACATGGCCTGATGGACGAGGAGACCGTGGAAGCCGCCGCACAACTGACCATCCTGAAGATCGCGGGGAAGCCGTGAAGGGCGAAGCCAGCCACCCGCCGCTCGTCGACGAGTCGAAGCGCGCCGTACGCTACGCGCTCACCCAGCGCCTGCGCAGCCTGACCATCACCCAGCGCTACGAACGGATCCACGCGCTCGTCAGTCGCGAGATCCCGACCGCCACGCTGATCGAGATCACCGTGGGCACCCACCTGGACGCCGACACGCCCAAGTACAGCGCCACCTGCGGCAACCACTCCACGCGCCACGTGGACCGCAACATGCTCGCGGACACGCCCGAAGACGCGCTCATCGAGCTGCTGGCCAACATCGTCGAGGGCGCCCAGAAGCGCATCTCCGACATGAACCAGGCGCTTCGCGACGCCGAGCGGGATCTCGCCCTCGCCATCCAGACGGACAGAGCCGACCGATGATCCTCGTACGACACTACGGCGGCAGTGAGTGGGGCATCCACACGCCGATCTACAGCCCCACCGTGCGCGAGGAGTGCAAGGCCACACCGGGCCTGCACTGGGCGGCCGAGCGCAAGGCGTGGGTTGGCTACGTGGACGCGGTGGACGCGGCCGCGCGGCGCATCGCCGCCAAGAAGCTGCGCATCGACATGAGCCGGCTGCCGTCGCCCGGCGCCATCCCGAAGAACGTGCTGGCGCCCATCTCGTTCACGGATCTGCGCGACTACCAGAAGGACGGCGTCAAGTTCCTGGTCGTGCACTCGGGCGAGGGCGCGTTCCTCGCCGACGAAGTCGGCTGCGTTGACGGCGAGGCCACCGTGCGTGTAAGCCGCGCCGCAAAGAGCTTCGTCATCAAGCTCGCGGCCCTCCACCACAAGTTCCACGGCGGCAAGAGCCACGGCGGCAAGACGTGGCGCCCGTCCATTCCGACCTACGTGCGTTCGCTCTGCGGGGACACACTGCGCCTGCACCCGATCCGAGACGTCGTCGATCGTGGTGTGCGAGCAGTCGTGCGCGTCGAACTCGACTCGGGCAAGACGATCCGCGTCACACCCGATCACGAGATCGGAACACCTGACGGCTTCGTGAGAGCCGACACCCTACGCCCAGGCCAGTACGTGCTGGCCAACGGCCGCGCACGATGCCGTCGGTGCGGATCCACCAAGGGCGTCACTACTACCCCGTCGTATCCATCCAGACCGCGGTTCACCGGGCACTGTCGCACGTGTATCTACCGCCACCTGCGCACGAAGCCGACATCCATCGGCGGCCGCCACTACGACGCGGACGGGTACGTCCTCGTCAGCGGCATGCACGATCACCCACCGCGGGCTGGTGGGCGCGTTCCCGAACACCGGCTCGTCATGGAGGCCCACCTCCGGCGGTACCTTACCGATGACGAGATCGTCCACCACAAGAACGGCATCAAGGACGACAACCGCCTCGCGAACCTCGAACTGATGACCAAGAGCGTGCACGCGCAGCTGCACGGTGAGGAAGAGAAGTTCCGTCATCTGCACGGCGGCATCGGCGGCAAAGGCGGGGAGGTCGTGTTCTTCCCCCACAAGGAACGTGTGGTCCGCGTGCGTCCGGACGGCGAGACGCATGTCTACGACATCGTCTGCGCCGATCCGCACCGCAACTTCGTTGCCGACGGCATCGTCGTCCACAACTGCGGTAAGACAGTACAGGCGCTTCGCGCAGCGCGCGCCCTACGGGGGCGCACCATCATTGTGTGCCCGACATTCCTCAAGGGCGTCTGGGTCACGGGGCTCGAAGGTGACGCGAAGCTCGATCCACCGACCCCCGCCGGATGGCCGGGGCAGAAGGTGCTCGTGCTGACCGGCGTTCAGACGAGCCCCGAGGATCTGGCCAACACCAAGATGGCGCTCGACACCATCGCACTGGCGAAGGCTACCGCCGACAACAAGGGGCAGCTCAAGCGCATCATCGAGACGACCGGCGTCAAGCCGCCCTCGAAGGCTGCGCGCGACACGTACGAGCAGGCGCAGCTGCTCAAGCCCGACGGCGACATCCAGATCGTCATCATCAACTACGACATCCTCTACGCCTGGACGGACATCCTGCTCGCGTGGGGTGCCAGAACGATCATCTTCGACGAGGCCCACATGCTGATGGGCGACCGGGCCCGGCGCACGCGCGCGGCCGAGAAGCTCGCGAAGCTGGCTGAGAGCCGCATGCTGCTGTCGGCGACGCCGATGACGAGCCGCCCGCGGGATCTCTGGGCGCCCATCAACGTGATGAGCGAAGGCCGATTCGGCGCACCATTCGCCTTTTACAAAAAGCACACGGGGGCCTTCCAAGAGCGCATCAGCGCCGAGCGCGTCGTGTGGAACACCAAGGGCAGCTCGGACTTGCCGGAGCTACAGCGTCGCCTGTCGTTCTTCATGCTGCGCCGGACCAAGGACGACGTCGGCATGCAGCTTCCGCCGCGTACGCGGCAGATCATCGAGGTCGACGTGGAGCGGCGCTTCCAGCTCTCCATGGCCGTCGCGCTGCAGAACGACGAGTCGCTGCGCCGCGCGCTCGACATGGCGGCCGACGGCAAGCTCAACGACGTCGCGTCGCTCGCGTACAGCCACGCCGAGGCGGGCAGCAAGATCGTCATCGGCACGTGGCGCAAGATCGTGGCCGAGCAGCTGGCGGACGCGCTGCGTGGCGAGGGCGTCGACGCGCAGGTCATCCACGGGGAAGTCGGGGCCGCCAAGAGGCGCGCCATCATCGAGGCCAAGCCCACAGTGCTCTGCGCGACCATCGACTCGATGGGCGTGGGCCTGGACCTGACCTACGCCAACATCGGCATCTGCGCCGAGCTGCCGTACGTGCCGAGCAAGCTGGTGCAGTGGGAGGGCCGCATGCACCGCTTCCGCCAGCAGATGCGCACGCTCTTCCAGTACGTCGTCGCGCGCGGCACGGCCGACGAGCTGATTCGCGACACCATCATCCGCAAGATGAGCGACTTCAAGGACAGCGTCGGCAAGAGCAGCGACGGCCTGCAGAGGGATCTGGAGGGCGGCGACAAGACGCCCGTCCAGGTGCTCAAGGGTCTGTACGAGCGCATGAAGGCCAAGCAAGCCGCCGACCCCAATGCCGAGGAGATCGAAGCGTGACCGAGCGCCGCCCTCGACGACTCTCGACACGGCGTCCGAAGCGCCCGAAGGTGCGGCTGCCCGAGATCCCGCCGGATCTGCCGCGATTCTTCCGGGTCGATCCCGTCGAGCTGGCACGCCGCATGGAAGAGCGCGAGCGCGAGGACGAGGAGCAGCGCACGCTCACCGGCAAGTACGCACCGCATCCCGGCACCTGCTACGTCTGCGAGGGCCTCGTCATCGCCGATATCCGCTTCCACCCCAGTGACGTCCTCGGCAGCCCGCCGCAGCAGGCGCATGTGAGCGGCTGGCACTGCGACAACTGCGGCATCGAGTACCGCTTCCGCCCACCGAAGCGGATCGTCACCCCCGGTGAACCATGAGCCTTCTGCACCCGAGCAGCGACGACGACGCCTTCGCGGCTGGACATGCCGACGAGGGGCTTCGTGCCAGCCACCAACGCGTCAACCGCCTGCGCGAGCTACTGCGAGCATGCGCGCCACACCTGCCGGCCAACAGCGAGCTGTCGGCGCAGGTGGCGAAGGAACTGCTGGAACCGGATGAGTGGTACACATGACCGTGGCAGGGCGCTGCATCTACAACGTCTTCCTCGTGCGCGCCGACGCGGAAGAGTGCCGCGACCACCACAAGGCGCTCGGACGACGGCCGCGCATCCACACACGCCAGGTGCGCGCCGAGCGCATCGCCGTCAGCGTCTACGTCGTCGTCGCCGACATCACCCAGGAGACCATCTGATGGGAGGCCGTTCCGGATCGAGAACCGCGAGCCACACGCACCTCGTGCGCGTCGGCCCACGCATCTTCGCGCTCACCCGCGCGCAGCACGCCATCGTGCGCGCCGCGCAGGCGGCCGCGCCCGAGCCCCTCCCCACCGAGGCGCGCCACCGCCGCAGCCTGTCCATCCTCGTCACGATCGGCGCCGGCACGTACAACACCGACAACAACACTTTCACCCTCAACGAGGGCGTACACCTCATCCAGTAGGAGCCCCGACATGTACATCACAACGTTCTTGGCGTGGCTGGCGCGGCGCGACATCGTGCTCGCGTCGCGATCCTGGGGCGAGTACAAGCCCTTGTCGGTTGCGGTCGTGACGGCGCTGGTCAGCGCCTTCACGCGCGAGACGCCCGCACCGCCGCCCACGAGCGGCGACGACCGGCACCTGACCGCGCTCTGCGAGATCGCGCAGATGCTCAACCTGCCGGCGTGCGCAGATCCGCCGTCGGTGGCCGTCCCGCGCGGCGTCCGCGAACACCTGGACCGCCTGCGCACCGTGACGAACGGACTGCGCTGGACCTAGCAGAGCAGGAGAAGACCCCGTGACCATCCTCGACGACGTGGCCCTCGACATCGCCGCGCGCATTGCCGCCATCGGCGGCGAGATCGACGCGCAGCGCCGCAACGTGAAGCTCAAGAACGGCGAGGTGCACCCGCTGCCGACCGTGGCGCTGGCGACGCTCTGCGAGCTGATCATCACGAAGGCCGGCGGCCGCACGCCTTCCGTCGCGCCGCCAGCCACGCACCAGGCGCAGACGCCCCCGGTGCCGCAAGCATTGCCGCAGGCGCCGCCACCGCCGCCGGCACCGCCACCCATCATGGTCGGCGGCGTGACGCCTGGACTGCAGGGCGACGCGCCCCTCGGCATGTGCGCCACGTGCGGCCGCAACGTGCCGAAGCACTTGCTGACCACCCACATCATGAGCGGGTGCAAGGACCATGTCGCCCGCTAGCGCGCGTCGCTGCAGTTGCGGCAAAGCGGTCATCCCGGATGGCGCGGCCGCATGGCTCAGCCCCGACGGCCACAAGCACGCCGCGACTGGATGCGAGGCGCTGCCGCTCGCAACGGAGAACGAGGCGAGCGTCCGCGAGCTGCTCGAAGACCTGGAGACGAAGTACAGCGCGGACATCAGCGCTCGCGACCTGACAATCCTGAATCTGCGTGCGCGGGTCGCGCAGTTGGAAACAGCGCGGGAGCGGAGAACCCCGGGCCAGGCCGCGTTCGAGGAGGCCGTACGCCAGCGCGCGTTTCTCGGTGCCGAGGAGGCCAATCCGTGGTCGGGCATCGCACCCGACACGCAAGCTCGGTGGGAGGCCATAGCCCGCGCCGTCATCGAAGAGCAGGCTCGATGGCTGCGCCTACACACAGACAGGGTGCCCGCGTGACCAAAGCGACCACGAGAATCGAGCGTCGGGATGGGGAGGACTACTTCTGGGAGGCCAGCATCTCTATCGGGGTCGGCGAGCGACTGTCACGCACCGGTATCTGCCGATTCGCCTGGGCGGCTCAGGACAGCGCGGACAAAGCTGCGCGCGAGCTAGAACACACGCTGAAGCAGTACTCGCGCGGGAGCAAGACCATGAGCAAGCGATTCGGTGTCTTTCTCACACCCAAGCCTGTCAAGCCGCAAGGGCGGTGGATGAACGACGGCGATCAGGACGGCGATCGATGGGAAGGGTCACACGCGGAAGCCGCCAAGCAGGCCGAGCATCTCCGAAAACTGTATCCGGACTGCAAGGTCGAGGTGAGGGCGATCCGCGAGGATTAGGTCGATGCACAAGAAGAAGAGGACCAACCCAGAAGTGCGCACCTACCTACTTCGTCGCCGCGAAGCTGCCGAAGAGGTTGTGGACAGGGTCCGCGTCTTCAGCAAGGCGTACAACCGAGCAGTCGATGAGATCGAGGAGATCGACGAGCTGCTCGGCAACGAGGAGATCAGAGGATGAGAGAGTACCGAACGACGATCGGGACGTTGAACTGGGACGAGCCTGGTTTCAGCATCTATGACGTCGACGATCCCTGCCCGCCTGATGATTCCGCGTGGGTGATGTGCGGCTCCGTGCTCGGAGAGATGCGGGCGTCGAAGCAGCCGATCTTGTGGTTCTGGGTTCGTGACGTTCCCGAGGCGTAGACAATGGCGGGCAAAAAGTCGGGCGAAACGGCGCGGCCGAAGGCGCGAAGAAAGCGCGAGCGTCGTATCGACCGCGACACGAGTTCGCACTGGTGTACCTCCTGTTATCCGCACCCACCGCACGACGGATGCCCTGGCTTGACGGGCACAGACACCGTAAACGGACGGACGGTAGTCCGATGAGCGAGGAGACGTGTCCCTAGACTGGATGAACAGAGAGCAAAGGGCCGCCTACGAGGCGCTGGAGCGCATACCACCGGCACAACGGTGCTGGTGTGGTTGGTTCCGTCTCGGGGAGTGTCGCAACGAATGTCCGGCCGGATTGACGGCGGCGGACAAGCTGGCGGTAGCGTGCCCGGCGTGCGGCAACGCGCCCATGAACTTTGGACGGGGGCCGATGATTCACAACATCTCGTGCAGTAGTGACGGTGGCGCTCCGGCGCGCACTGCGGGCTGAAAGAGAGGCGTAATGGCTGACGAGACCGGCGAAAGACAGGCAGAGGACGCGCTCCGCAAGATGGCATCCGAGGTCGGCGACCCGCTCGGTGGAGTGCTTCGCTCGCTCTTCGGCATGATCGACCGCGAGCGCGCACGGGTGGCGGATGTGGAGCGTGCGTTGCTCGACGCGGCTGGCGTCGTCAGCGAACGCGGCCAGGAGTGGGACATGACGCCGACCACACGCGCGCTGGTGGTCGAACTGCGGTCGCACATGCTGGCCTCCGTAGACTCGTCATCCCCGTCGATGCACGCCGCCATCGTGAACCTCATCGCGGCCGGTGAGAGCCTGCGTCAGCGACTACCAGCCGACGCTCAGGCGTGGGCCGCGCGATGGGACGAGGCGGTGGCGAAAGCGAGGAGAGACAATGCCGACGTGGCTTTTTGATCTATTCATCCTCAGTGTCACTTTCAACGTGGGCGCAGTTGTGGGCTACGCAGTGCGCGCACGTGAAGAGGCCCGCCGATGAACTTCGGACGAGTCAACTACGCGAACACCACGCCGCCCGCTCTCTACCGGTGCACGACGTGCGGCGCGCACGGCTGCAAGCTCTGGCGGGAGTACCAGACCTTCGCCGACCACACAGAGCTGGTGTGCTGCGATTGTGCCGGCAAGAGCCAGGACAAGGATGTGAGCGCCATCGACGCCGACGGGCGGATCAAGTGGTTCGTCAAGGACGCAGATGGGCGCACGCACGACATGGGCCGAACCGACTCGATCGGGTTGCGCGTGCCGGCAGTGCCCACCGAAGAGGGCGACACGTTCTGGGGCTACACGTCGGTGCCCGATGCGGGCGTCCACTGGTGGAAGCGCCTGCCGACACGCATGCCCGTCCCCATGAAAAGAGGCGATCGAGTGCGCGTGTCGGATCGATTCCCGACCGCTAAGCTCGACATCCTGGGGCTCCGTGTGGGCGATGAGGGCGTCGTCGTCTACGTGCACGGAGCCGTCGCCGTCGTCGACTGGAGCCACGGACGACGCACCAACGCCAACGTCGACCATCTCGACAGAGGAGAGAAGCCGTGAACAACGCGGGAGCAAGACGAGAGCTGGTGGGGCGCATGAAGTCCAGGTGCGACCACATCGAGCGAGCGAAGCGCGAGGGATGGGGCGGCGAGCCCTACCTCGCGGGGCAGGCCGACGGGCTGGCGCATGACGTGCGCGAGTTTCTGCACCTGTACGAGCAGGATCACGCGGACGGCAACCTCTCCGGCGAGGACTTCGTGCGCGCGGCGCTGCACCGGCTCTCGGATGCCGTCCTGGCGTCGCCGAACGCAGCGCCCGATCTCGTGACGCTGGCGCAGCGGGTGCGCGACCGGTACTGCACCCCGAGGCGCACGCCGTGAAGAAGCTCGGGGACATCTGCTACATCGACCACAACAAGCCGGTCTCGCACCCGTACTACGACGACCACATGAACGCGCACGTCCGCACCGAGGAGTGCGAGCGGCGCGAGAGGCACTCCCGTGAGCTGTCGGCGACCTTCAATCGCATCGTCGAGACGGGCCCGCGGTGCGATCACGGCGCGCGGCGTGGCGCGTGCGGCGACGTCGACTGCCCCTTCCACACGGACGAATACCGGACATGGCCGACATGCAGGCGCACGGCGGCGGCCTCGGCGGAAGCGACTGAGCGATGAAGCCGTGCGAGCGATGCGGGCGGGTGTGCACGGCGTCCGACAGCGGTCGACGACGCCGATGCGTCATCTGCCGGCGGCTCATCTGCCGAGCGTGCATGCACCGGCCGCGGCTGCGAGACGAAGCTATCATGTGCGCGACGATGGACGATCTGGGCAACCGACTACCGGAAGACTGCGCGATCATCGACTACCGAAAGGCAACGCGATGAACTGCAAACACTGCGGCGCTCCGCCATCCGAGCACCTGGACCACCGAGGGCGTCTGCTCTGCATGCGCCTGACCGGCCAGTACGAGCCACCGAAAGGTAACGCGAACTGGGAGCGCGTATCGCGTAGCCGGTGGTGGTTCTTCGCCACCTTGAGAGGAGTCGATGCCTACCAAGCGCTGTAGCTGCCCGCTAACCGGAGGAATCCGCGGCGACTGCCCCTTCGCGTACGCGAACGGCTGGCACGAGCGACGGCGCGTCGGGAAGAAGCGATGACGAAGTCGCGTGATGGTGTGGTGCTGCTGCGCGAGCCGTTCCGGATCAACCACAGCTGCGTATGCTCCAGCGCGCAGCGAAGGGCGCGTGGTTGCGGGGCAGCTCGGAGTACCAGGTCGCCGAGCGCCTCTACAAGATGGGACTCGTGTACTGGCTTCACGCCAGGACGATCGAGGCAACCGATGCGGGGCGCGATACGCTCCGGCAGGAGCGCAAGATGGCAAAGCCGTGGCAGCGCCCGCCCGGATGCGAGTGCGACGCGTCCGAGCCGGCCAGGCACAAGTGCAGCACGCAGTGGATGCGCTGCAACGCGCGCATCGCCTATGTGATGCGCAATCTGGGCGTGCCGACGCGCGTCAAGGTCCGCGAGAAGAGGCCGCGGTGAAGGTTCCGAAACCCGAGGAGGCACGATGAACGCAGAGGAACGAGCCACGTGGCACATGCTACTGAACGCAGCCCAAAGCGTGGACCGTCAGCACACTCGCAAGCGACTACGCGAGGCGGCCATCGCCTACGCCAACGCCGTCAAGAGCCGACAGCAGTACGACACCGAGCGCAACAGGCAGGAGTACGCCATCAAGAGCGCCCGCAGCGGCTACTACCAGCAGATGACCGGCATCGGCCCGATGTTCGGCGGCACCGTCAAGACGGCATGGCGCGCACCGACCAAGGAAGCGGCTCTCGCCGAGAAGATGCGTTTCCCGACGGTGGCGTCCGTCGGATGCCGCGTCGTGGCGCTGACCCCCATCCGCAAGCTCTGAGGAGAACCATGCCCACCGAAAAGTGCACGAAGTGCGGCCGCACCCGCCCGGAATACTTCGCCGATCCGCGATGCCCTGAAGGCGGCTACTGCACGTGGTCGGACATGAAGATCTTTCGCTGCGACATGATCCTCGGTGACGTCACGTGCAACAACCAGCACTCGGATCCCTCCGGGCTCTGCTCCATCCACAGGACCATCCCCGGCACTACGCTCCGCGGCCTGCGCGAGGCGGCCACCCGCGAGGAGCGCACCCGCATTCTCGGAGTCATCGACGCGCGCCTCATGGCACTGGAGCCGAACGACGCCTCGAAGGACAGTGAGCTGAGCGGGCGCGTGATGGAGCTGCACCACCTGCGGCGGCTCATCGGGAAGTAGCATGCAACGCCGCGTTCATTGCCAGATCGCCAGCAGCGGGTGCTTCCGCCGTAGCGGGGCCGAGTGTGCGTGTGGCTGCGCACGATGCAAGGCGGCCGACGCGTACGAGGCGAGCCCGCAGCCAGTCTGGCTCGTGAAGATCTACGAGGTGCTGCCCAAGGCCATCTACTACCTGGGCGACGGCGAGTGGACCGATCAGCGCGGCGCCAAGCGCTTCGCCTCCAAGACCGCGGCGCACGCCGCCGCGCGTGAGCACGACGCTGTCGTCGTACGTCTTCGTAAACGGAGGAACCCATGAGTGAATGCAGCGTGTGCGGATCCAAGCGGGCGGCTCTGGTGGAGGGCCGTTGCCTGAACCGCGAGGGGTGTGAGCGGCGGCGCATCACGCGCCGGATCGAACAGGACCGCAAGCGCGGCGGGCGCCAGTGCATGGTCTCGCGCGGGTCGACGTCGATCCGTTTCTGCACCATGCGCGAGGGCCACCGGGGGCTGCACACCGACGGCGGCCGCGAATGGTCGTCGGACGAGGAAACCGAGGTCGGTCGGACGTTCGCCAGGGTTCTGCGCCCGGCGTGAGGAGGCTGCGATGAGCGACACGGACAAGATCATGAAGGTGCTGAACAAGCTGGATCCCGAGGGACTCATCCGAATCGGCTCCCCGAGAGACGAGTACAACCAGGAGGCCGTCATTCTGCTTCATCGCGTCATCAACCAGCCCCTCACTGCCGAGTACGTGCGCGACGTCTGGCTCGTGCAGTTCGCGTCGGGCGAGGCGCAGATGCACACCACCCACCGCCACAGGCGCGGCTATAGCTGGGTCGGCGACATGCCGATGCGCCCCGTGTTCGGCCAGGTCGCCGAGCGCGTCAACGCCCTCTTCCCGCGGCGATCATGAACTCGCGCTGGCGCCCGATGACGACCAAGGATCTCGCGCGGCTCGGCAGCGGCCACCCCGACGAGAAGACCACCCACCTCGAACGGTTCCAGACCGCGTTCGAGCGGAGCGCGCGGCACGTGCGCCACGTCACTTGCCCGGTCTGCGGCGCCAGGCCGGGGCGAAGGTGTGAGCCCTCATGAACGAGTACACCGTGAAGCTGCCGCGCGAGCTGGGCGAGCAGGTCAAGACGCCCGGCGTGAACTTCAACAGCCACGTCACGCTGCGCTACCGGCGCGGCGCGTTCGCCGTGCTGCACTTCACCGGCGGCAAGCACTGGGCGGGCCTGTACTGCGAACGCGAGTCGCACCCGGCACGCTACCACCTCGTGCGCATCGATCACGTGAAGGTGTCGGCGCGCGACAGCGCGGGCGGCGAAGCATTCGAGCGCGACCGCGCGACCGTGATCGAAGAGGTTGCGCCGGGCCACCGGTGGCGCGCTGCCCTCGACGATCTCATCGCCAAGGCGGACGGCCTCGCAGGCGGGACCACGCCGTGATCCTGGGGCCCATCGGCTGCGTCCTCGTTCTCGTTCTGATCTACATCGAGAACCGACGTCACCAGCGATACGTGCGCGCCACGCTCGAACGCTTCGCGGCCGAGCACCCGCAGCTGCAGTCGGTCGAGATGCCGCAGCTCGGGCCGTACCGAACGCCGGAGACACCGCCCGAGACGCCGCCGGATACGTCCAGGCCCACACCCAAACCGGCCGCGCCGCTCATCTTGGACTGGAGCAACCCGATGGCGCCCACATGCCCGAGATGCGGCGACGAGTGGGTCTGGCACGATCCCCGTAAGTACTGCGAGTGCGACGCCTGCGAGGGCGGACACTTCCATCAGGTGCATCTGTTCAACAACATCGACAAGAAGAAGAACAACTGGGGCTGCGGCGCGCACTGGATCGTGCGCGCCAAGACCATCAAGCCGCCTCCTACGAGCGCGCCATAGGCGCCGCCAGTCCCTTCAGCTTCGCTTCCAGCGGAGCGATCTGCTCCTGAGTCAGCGTCTTACCGACCTCCATGCGGAGGGCGAACGCGAGATCCTGGGGCGTATCGTGGAACCACGGCCGCCGCCCCGTCAGCTTCTCCTCGACGTCGCGCAAGAGGACCTTGCCTACCCGGTGTGCGAAGCCGGCATCGACCAGCACGGGGCCCCTCTTGGCGAGCACATAGGAGTCGTCCTTGTACTCGGGCGCCGTCCAGCCGTGGGGCAGCATCAGACGTTCGAGTTCGCGGTGCAGGTCCCAGAGGTCCACGGCGCCGCGCCTGGCGTTGGGATCCCGGGGCACGTAGCGACGTGTGATGACCAAGTTGACCGGATCGAACCGAACGAACTTCGCCACGCGATGTCGGACGCGCGCCACGCGACTCGCCGTCTTGAGAAACTCGGCCTCGTCGAGGAAGAGCGATCGGGTGCTGTCGCTCGTGCCGCGCGCCACCTTGTAGGCGAGCGCGCCGGAGCGGAACACGACCGAGGTCATGCCGGCGCCGATGTACTCGTAGGGAGGTGGGGCCCCGCTCGCCTTGAGCCGCTCGACGACGCCGGGCATCTGGGGCCGTACGACGGCAGGCACGTACTCGGCGTCCGTGACGAGCCCCTCCCAGTCGGGGACCGAATCCGCATGGCGTGCGCCACCTGACGGCACGTAGTAGCCGCCTTGCTTGCCGTGGTTGATCCCACCGCACTCGCAGTCGCAGTGCAGCGTCCGCGCCTTGCGGCACGCGGCGCCGCACTTGGTGCGCTGGCCCCTGCGAACGAGCCGCACGGGGCGTAGAACGACACGCCGCGGGCACCCGCGCGGGCACCACACCACCTTGGCCGGCGACTGCAGGGCCATACCGCAGCTCTTGCAGGTGCCGAGGTGGGGCATGGCCGGGATTATACCCAACCCGGCGCAAACGCGTGCAGCTCACTCCGGCTGGTGCAATCGGTAGACCGACGAGAAGTCGATTGCGTCTTGGATCGCCTCAGCAAACGTGCGATTCGGTTCCTCCGGATTCGGCATGCTTAGCGGTCCGCGACGGCGCGCAGCTCCTCGCGCTTGAGCACCTCGATGCACTTCTCGTCGCGCAGCATCTTCTCGATCTCGGCGGCCCGCTTGGGCTTGCACGCGCGCTTGATCGACGCGAGCGACAGGTTCTCGCGCTCGGTCACCTTGAGCACGGTGAGCTGCCCGTCCGGGCGCACGCCAGCTGCGTCCGGGCCGCCCTCGCGCAGCTGCTGCTTGATCCGCTCGCTCCACTCGTCGTCCACGCGGCGGATCATCTGCAGAATCATGTGCGTGGCGCCCATGCCCTCGGGCGTCGTGATGTCGAGGTTGGGCCTGCCGTCGTCGATCGCCAGGGCCTTGGACGCCTCCTGTACGAGCGGCTCGTTCGGCGTGTCGAGCGTGTGGCGCAGATCACGCGTGAGGCTGGCGAGGCTGCCGCCGTAGGCGGGGCACACGCCGTTGGCCGGGCAGTAGCCGCATTCCTTGCCGGGACGCAGGCTGCCGTCGCCGATCCGCAGGAAGGCGCGCTTGAGCTTCTTGGCGTGCTGGTCGAGATCGTAGAATGGCAGCTCGTCGGCGAAGACCGCAGGGATGCCGTCGCGAGGCGCGTGGTTGATCGCCACGATGGCGCGACTGCATCCCCACAGGCGGGAGAACGCGAGCGCGAGCGACTTGAGCTGGTAGCTCTCCTGGGGCGGATCGAACGACACGCCCGTCTTGTGGTCGAGAATGAGCACGGCGTCACGCAGGCGCGATGGAAGGCGCTTGCCGTACGCCTTGAGATTGATCGCGACGTCCACCGTGCCGGGGTGGTCGCGGCGGCCGACACCGATGTAGACGTGGTTGTCGTCGACCGGTGGTAGCAGCCGCGCCTTGCCGGTGCGCGTGTCGTAGGCGATGGCCGTCTCGACGAGGATGGCGCCCTTGGGGGCGGGCAGCAGGTTGGCGCCCCACGCGTTGTCGCCGGTGAGCCACGCACGCAGCGTGGCATAGGCGGCGGACGCGTGCTCGCGCAGCTCTTCGACAGCGTCGATCTGGAAGCGCTCGGCGACGCTCTCGACGGCATCGAGGGGCATCTTGGTGGGCACTCCCGCCGCGAGCGGCCCGGCGACCAGCTCGTGGAAGGCGCTGCCGTAGCGCATGGGCACGTTGGCGACGACCTTGGGGACCTTGTCGTTGTTGAACGCCCAGCCGCACTGCAGGACGAGCCCGGCCTTGGACATCGTGGGCTGCGGCATCTCAGATCCCCTCCGGCTCGCTACCGTCGCGCGCACGCTCCGAGGCGAGCAGACGTCGTAGCCCGGTGACCTCATCGAGGAGACCGCCAAGCTCGGCCGCCGTCAGGACGACGACGGCGACGTCTCCGACGACGGCGTGCTTGTGCATCCGCAGCCTCAGTTCCTCGATCTGCCTATCGGTGAGGCTGCCCATGACCGACGAGGCTACCTCAGCGGTTGATTCGAAGTCAATCAAGCCCTGCCGGGTGTGCTATGGTCAGGAAGCTCATCCGATGGGCGACGTGCACGTGTGTCGAGACTGCGGCCGGCGGGGAACGCGAGGGTTCGAGCGGTACCCTCGTGGATGGGTCTGTCTGCACTTCAACGCTTGCTGCGACCGCCAACTCGCCCAGCCTCGGGGACAAGGGAGATCCTCAACGGCGGGGAGATCAACGTGCGCCCCGCCCAGCCAGGTCCAGCACGCCCTGAACCAGCTCGTGCGCGCCGGGCGCTCGCTTGTTGCCGTCCAGCCCACCACCGTCGATACCAAGACGGAGGCCGCCCTCTGGGCTGCGTTTCGCGACGCGCTCGGCGCGGCTCCCGTCACCTGAGAGGACACCATGATCAAGATCCACTGCGAGGTACCCGTACACGAAGTCGACGGACAGAGCGTCGACAGCAACGCCAAAGACAAGCCGGTCATCGTCGTCGAGTCGGACTGGCGACAGACGACCGCGCGCACGTACGTCGTGCTGACGATCGGGGGCAAGAAGTACACGGTCGACGCCAACGACATCGCCACGGCTGTCGGCAACGCGAGCACCCGGTGATGCAACCCGAGATCTTCATCCACTACGACGTCCGCCTGCCGATGGCCGAAGCCTTCGCCGGGTTCGACGAGGACGCGCAGCCCGTCAACGCCAAGGGCGAGGTGATCGGCAAGCGCACGATCAAGATCAACGACTGGGTCGTCTACCCACCGCGCGTGCTGAAGAACCTCGCGCGGACCGCCCGCTGGTCACTCGCTGCACACCGCCGCGAAGAGCGCTACTGGACGACCCAGATCTGGCCGCTAGTACGCGCAATCAAGGAAGCGGGCGGTGTCGCGTTCGCCCGAGATCGCGAGGACGACCGCTACGACATGTGGCACGTCGAGAACGCCCCCACCGTGAACGGCGATCTTCAGCTGACCTTCACGATGCGTGATTCGAAGATCGAGCGTACGGGCGAGCCCCTTGTGGACACTGCGCGGGAAGCCCACGTCGAGATGCACACCAAGCAGATCAACCGCGCGCTGGGTATGGAGCTGACGCGACGATACACGCGGGCATGCCGGGGCGACATGATGCGCTTCCGCACCATCACCCGGACGGTGCTGTACTGGGCCATGCGTGAGATCCTACGACGGCGTCTTGGCGAGGTCCGACCGAACAGCGGGCCGTACATCGCCGAGATCGTCATCCCCGGTCAGGGTCGATGGCTGTGGAAGCGCTCGGAGTCCGGGTACTCGTGGGACATCCTGGCGACCCCTGACGAAGAGATCGCCCGCATCGAGATCGGAGACCGGACATGAACCCGCCCAGCACCGCAGAGAGACTCGCCCGTCTCATGGAGCAAGCCAAGCTGCTCCCGCCACCGACCGAAGAGGAGCGCCAACTGCAGCGGCTGGACTTCGCCTACGGCAACCTCGCGTGCTCGACGAACCACAAGCCGGACATCGAGGCGTTCTGGGCGGTCGCGCAGCAGCGCGGCGTGTCCAAGGACGCATTCGTCAAGTGGGCGGCCGGCAAGCGCTGGTGGGCGCGCTGATGGATCGCGATCCGCACGACAAGATCCGACGCCGCCTGACCGACAGCATCGCTTTCGCCAGCCACAAGGCCGTCGTCTACGTCCTGGTAACCGATCTGCGGGACGCGCCCGACAAGACGCTCATCGAGCTACTGTCACCGACAGACGCCGTCGTCGAGGAGTTCATGATCCGGGGCGCTCGCGTCCCTGGCGCCCAACTGCGCTATCGCCAGCGCGTCCTGCTCGCCGATCTGATCGCGACCGTGTCATGATGCTCTTCGTCTTCGGCGCCCTGGCGTTTACGATCGTCTGCCTCGCATGGGCGGAGGCCACGCGATGAATCCCATCGCCAGGATGCTCGCACCGGTGCCGCTGTTCGTCCGCCGGCACCCGACCAAGGGCCGCATCGTGCGTGCGGGTGGGCCCATCCACGCGGGCACGATCATCGAGATCGCACCGGTCATCATCGTGGACAACCGCTGGCCAGCGCGCCACCGCCTGGGCGAGTGGGCCTACTGGTGGACCGACGATCACGCAGCCATCGCGCTCGGCTACGGCTCGCTCTACAGTCACTCGTTCGATCCGAACATGACGTGGCGCCGGGCGTTCGCCAAGCAGACCATCATGTACCGCGCTCGCCGCGACATCGCACGCGGCGAGGAGCTGACCATCAACTACAATGGGCCGGTGCACAACAAGGATCCGATGGACTTCGAGGTGAGCGAGTGAGCCGCCCGGACGACAAGCCGCTCGGCAACGACCAGCTCGGCGACTGCACGGCGGAGCCCTACAAGCCGGCAATCCCGCCCTCGTGGGAGTTCGAGCCGTTCACGTTCGGACCCGCGGTCTTGCCGTCGTTCGACGACCGCTGTCCGGAATGCGGGGGCATGGGCGAGATCGTCCTGGGCGACGGCGGCGGCCCGAAGGGTGAGGCGACGGCCACGGGCTGTACGTACCCCTGCGACGCCTGCGACGGCACGGGCATGCCGCCGCTCGTCGCCGAAGCACACCAAGCTCTCAAGTTGCAGGCAGAGACAGGAGACGACAATGGGTGAACGCAAGCACTGGGACGAGCTGGCAGACGAGCTTCGCCGGCAGGGATGGACGGTCACGCAGACAGGTCGGGGCCACCTGCAGGCCGTGCCCCCAGACCGATCACAAGGCATCGTCCACTTCAGCCACAGCGAAGACCACCACGCCTTCAAGAACACCGTCCGGGATCTGCGGCGCCGAGGCTTCCAGTGGCCGCCGCCGAGCAAGAACGACGAGGCCGTCGAGCGGCGAGCCGCGCGCGAGACCGCGCCCGTGAGCACGACGCATCCCGAAGACTGGATCGAAGAGCACAACAGCGCCGTCGAAGCGGCCGCGCCCCCGCCACCGCCACCCGAAACCCACGAGGCCAAGATGGAACGCCTGTTCAACGAGCTGAAGGAAGCCAAGGCGTACTACGCGCTGACCAACGAACACGCGCGCGAGTGCGAAGCCAAGCTACTCGCCGCCCAGCGGGAGATGGAGGAGGCAGCGGCCGAGCGAACCAAGGCGCAGCAGGCCCTCGTAGCGAAGAAGGCAGAATTCGACTCGGCCTTCGAGGCGGCAGCATGAACCGGTACTGGCGCGTCGCACTGGACGACGCGGGCAACGCGCGAGCCGACACGAACCACGCAGCGCGCACGTGGCGCGATGACTACACGACCCAGCGCGCCGCGGAAGCCGAGGCCGCCAAGCTCGCGCGGCAATGGCCGGGCGTGCGCTACGTCGTCTACGAGGTGGTATCGAGCTTCGTCGTCAGTGGGCTGGTCCGCGAGACGCCCGGCGACTTGATCGCCGAGGCCAAGGATGCCAAGAGCGAGCTGGAAGAGGCCGACCTGGAAGAGCCCCCTGGCCTGGGAGACATCCTCGGATGAAGTACGGCATCTGGTGCGTACAGGACGGACGGTTCTGCGTGACGGGCACAATCGAGGAGATGCTGCGGGAGCTACCTCGCTGGGTGACCGGGGAGGCAGCGAACGTGGATCACCACCGCTTCGACTACGAGGTGCGCGAGGTGGCCGAGTTCAACTGGTTGCGTTCCGGGCCGATCGTGCCGGTGGACATCAAGTCCATCCTGGTTGAGGAGATCAAACGTCTGCGCTCGCAGATCCCGGGGCCCACATGAAGCCCTACGGCGAGACCCACATGGATAGCCGCCTGGCCGGGCTGCGGCGCCATCGCAAGTGGCGTATCTGCCTGGCCGAGTGGGCCGCGATGCGCCGCCGACAGAAGAAGGCCGCGCGGCGCCAGGCGCGCGAGCAGATCACGCAGGAGTCCTGATGCTCCCTGAGAACTGCATCTGGTGCGGCAAGTTCACCCGCAACGGCGGCCGCATCTGCGCGCGTTGCCTGGACGGCGCCGAGAAGGCGCTGCGCGATCCGTGGTGGCTGCGCTTTCTGCGCTGGCTGATCGGAGTCCAGCCGTGAAGCAGCCCTCCACGACCGATCTGCTCGATAACGCGATCGAGCGGCTACCGCCTACCAGCACACACCGGGCACTGCTCACCCGAGTGCGCAACGAGCTGACGGCGCTCCGCGACGCGTCGCGCGCGTGTCCCTGCAAGCACACGACGCCGTGCATCCCGCACTGTACGTGCGCGTCACCCCTTTCGAGTGCGGGGTGTCGGCGCTGCTGCACGTACGGCTCGACGACGCAGCAGAAGCTCACCGCCGAGATCCTCGCCGCCAAGGATCACGTCGTCTCCGCCGCATTCAACGCCGCGCTGACCAGGGATCTGTCCCGACTGACGCGCGTGCTCGAAGTGCTCGGCCAATCCGTGCGCGCCTACCTGACGAGCAAGGCATGATCGAACGCATCATCAGCGGTGGCCAGACCGGCGCGGATCGCGCCGCGCTCAACGTCGCCATCCAGCTCGGCATCCCGCACGGCGGCTGGTGCCCGCGCGGTCGACGCGCCGAGGACGGTCGCATCCCGGACCACTACCAGCTGCAGGAGACGCGCGACGACGGCTACCTCGTACGCACCAAACGCAACGTCGAGAGTTCGGACGGCACCATCATCTTCGTCGACAGGATGACCGCCGGCAGCGCGCGCACGCGCGACTACTGCCGCCAGATCCGCAAGCCCTTTGTCATCATCGCCAACACGACCTCGCGCGGCGAGTACGGTCGCGCGCGACTGATCGCATGGCTGCACCTGGCGCAGCCGCGCATTCTCAACGTCGCGGGCAGCCGCGAGAGCCGAGCGCCGGGCATCGCCTCGGCCGTGCACAGTCTCCTCTATCACGTTCTACAGGTGATCCAGCCATGACCAAGACTGCCAAGACCAAGAAGCCCAAGACGTGCCGGTGCACCGACAAGGTCGACGAGGCGCTCGCCGCACAGGGCGCACGGCTCTGCGTCACCATCTCGCTTCGCGGCGGCCCGGAGCGCGCCATCATCGCCACCGAGCGTCGTACACCGCGCGTGAAGCTGCATCGTCTCATCGCGAGCTACTGCCCGTTCTGCGGCACGAAGTACCCGGAGTCCAAGGGCGGCCCGAACCTCGTGCTCTAACGCCCCGTCGTCTGCGGCCCCCGCAGCAGGATGGCGCGAAACGGCGCCGCCACCTCGCCGACGTTGCGCAGCACCAGACCCACGCGCATCCCCTCGAAGATGCCGATCTCGGTGCCGTGACCGAGCGCGAGGCGTATCGGCCGACGATCGGGGGCGAAGGTGGTAGCTGGAATGGAGCTACCCCCAGCACCAAACTGGGGCTCGTCGTCGACCAGCAGCTCGCTCAGCTCGAAGCCCTCGCAGGTCTCGACGATGAGGGTGTCGTAACGCGCCGTGACGGTGGTGATGGCCTCGACGGTCAGCTCTTCGCCGGGGGCTACGGAATCCACCTCGAACCGGATTGTCGGGGCAGCGAGCGTCACGATCCGGGGTAGCATAGACCCACCATGTCCGACCTGCCCAGCGTGATGCTGCACTTCGGGACCATCCCGCCCGTGCGCGCGGAACTCGCCTCGCAGCTGTCCGATCTCACACGTGGCCTCTACGGCCGTGCGGCGGCGTCGCCGATGCTCTTTCGCTTCTCGATGCCCGGGGCGTGGCCGATGACGATGACGGGCATGCCCTTCCCGCTCGACTTCGTGTTCCTCGCCGACGACGGGACCGTGCTCGACGTGCAGCCCAACGTGCCGGCAGGAGTGCCCCAGGTGCGCGGGCGCCGCACGCCATACCGCTACGTGCTGGAGCTTCCGATCGGCGGAGCCGCGGGGATCCTCGTGGGCTCACGCGTCGGCATGACGCACGTCGCACCTTTCTAGCGAGCGTTGCGTTTTTGCTCTTGCGCAAGATGCGCAGCGGTGTCATGGTCCGAGTACCTTCGATGACACGTTCTTTCGCGTTGCATCTGGATACCACGACGACCCGCTGGGCCGTCAGGTATACCTGCGTGCGCGAAAGCCTCCGGTCGTCGCAGCAGAATCCCAAGCCGGAGGCGGGTATCGAGTAGGGCAGGCCGACGTTGAAGCGCTCAAGCGCACACGCGGCCCGCCCGGAAGACCTCCCGGCGGGCCGCAGTCGTTTTGGGCCCTGCAAGCAGCGCGACGAGCAGTTCCATGTAGCGGGACGAGGGCAGGGCATGCCCAAGCGGTCTGTAAAACCGTGGCCTACGGCGAGTGGTTCGACTCCACCCCGCTACACGAAGACGAGAGCGACGATGATCCGCAGAACCAAACGCGAGCCCAACCAAGGAGATCAGGGGCTCGTGGTGTAACGGTCGCACACTCGGCTTTTACCCGATGAGGTGAAGGGTTCGATTCCCTCCGGGCCCACGTGACGCGCGCTCGTAGTGTCAAAGTAGCACACGCGGCTCTTACCCGTTGAGGTGACGGTGCGATTCCGTCCGAGCGCACTGGGGCTTCGTCCAATGGCATAGGACAGCAGTCTCTGACCCTGCTTATGGGGGTTCGATTCCCTCAGCCCCAACCAGGCGATGGCGGCAGCCACGCTTTGCTCCCTGAAAACTTGAACGGACGTGGCGGCGACCCGAACGGGCGCATGGTGCCTCTCCGTGTTCGTGTGTGAAGACGCGCGGGCTGTCTCGTAAGACGCCGCGCAATTCCGGGAGCGCCTGATGGCTTGGGCAACTCGCTGTTCACGAGTCCTGCAGGGGTTCGATTCCTCTTCCCGGAGCTTCATGGTGCGTAAGCTGAATGGCCCAGCAGCAGACTGTTAGCCTGCCGACAGGAAGGTTCGATTCCTCCACGCACCGCTACGCCGGATCGGTCGAGGACCATCGCGGGTTCGTACTCCGCGCAGGTAGGGTGCAACTCCCTCATCCGGCTCTATGGCAGCTTGCTTGAACAAGACCGCGCAGGTCGCGGCCATGTTCAAGGCAACCGGCCTTTTCTAACATAACGCCCCTATCGACCAGAGGCTCAAGTCACCTGACCCTCAATCAGGAGAGCTGGGTTCGATTCCCAGTGGGGGCGCTACGCACCGTGACGCAGCGAGTGTGGCGGCGGGCCTTTCAAGCTCGCGAGGCGGGTGCAACTCCCGTACGGTGTACGACAATGCACGGCGAGCTAGTGTGGTCATTCAGCGTCCGCCTGAAGAGCGGAAGAACGTCGTTCGATTCGACGGCCGTGCACGCAGAACCCGAGCCCCTCAGAGTGCCTGGAAGCACGCGGGCTAGCCAACGCGACGCATCCTCGGTCGGCGGGCGAAGGGAACGAACAGGGGTGACAGCGGCGAAAGCGCCGCCAATCAGTGCGTAGTGTCCCAACGGTAGCACCCTCGCTTCGGGAGCGAGTAGTGCCGGTTCGAATCCGGCCGCACTGACCAGGGAGTAGTGTTCAACAGCTCAGCATCCCCGCTCTGGAAGCGGAAGGTGCCGGTGCAACTCCGGCCTCCCTGACTGCAACTGTTATGGTGGGTGTACTCGTTCGGTAACGAGGGCGGCCTGTGAACCCGCCGAAGCTCGGTTCGACTCCGGCTACTCACCCCGCGCAGCAGCGATGTCCGCGCGTACGATCCGGGTGCCCTTCGGGGTGTTCGACTTATGCGACCGTGCTCGCCGGCTGCGCCTCTCCTCGTCCGGGCGGATCCCCGGCTGCGGTTTCCTAAACCGCGTGCTCCGCGTTCGACTCGCGGCGAGGAGGCTGATGATCGCGGCGAATGCGGTGGGGACTACACCATGGAAAAGTTCGTCTCCGCCATTCTTGTCGCCGCTCTTGCCTCGTGATGCGACGAGTGTCGCAGCTCCACTGTCTATGGAGTGAGAGGGGTGCGAGTCCCCTACGAGGCGCTTCATGCCGGGCAGGCGATGGTCGCCGGCGGGCCTCCAAAACCCGCGTCGAGAAGGTTCGATTCCTTCGCCCGGTGCTAGACTCGTTCGCATGGCCGCTCGCGACCTATCTGACGGGCGGCTCCTGCGTCGCTACGAGGAGCTGACATACCACCTGTTCGAATCGATCCGGACCATCCGGTGTCGCGCATGCACGGCAGGCGGTGGCGGCGCGAGTTCAAGGCGGTCGAAGCTGAAGGACTACGGCGTGGTCTGCTGCGTAGCGTGACCGAGAGTCGTCGCGGTTCGTCTTCGGGCTGATAGTACAACGGGGCGCTCGTCCAACGGGAGGACACGAGGCTGGCAGTCTCGGAATGCGGGTTCGATTCCCGCGCGCTCCACGGGCTGATCGTCTAACGGGAAGATGCTGGCGTCGCAAGCCAGAGATGCCGGTTCGATTCCGGCTCGGTCCACTGCTCGGGCTTGTGCTGGAGGCAGCCGACGCGCTTTGCACGCGCGGTCGTCAGGGGTGCGACTCCCCGCAGGTCCACAGGACGCGAGCCTCACGGCTCGGGAAGTGGGAGGTCGCCACCCGCAAGGGTCGTCCTGACCTCCTGGCACGCCGATGCAGCACCGGAGTGGTGCTTCCCCTTGGTACGGGGACGGGCTGGGGTGCAACTCCCCTCGTCGGCTCTGACGCCACGTGAAGCATTGCGGCGATGCACTTGCTTTGTAAGCGAGCGAGGTGGTTCGAATCCAACACGTGGCTCCGTGCGGATCAGGCGGCAAGGCGCCGCAGCTGCCTTCCAAGCAGCACCAGGCGGGTCCGATTCCCGCGATCCGCTCCATGCTCCATCCGGAGCAGTGCAGGTGAAGCCGCAGGGTGCGGCTCCAGCCGGTACATGAACAGGCCCCACATGCGACGCCACGCGGCCGGGCCAGCGCCCTTGCTGTTCGACTTGAACGGGATGTAGGGGACGGCGTTCGCGGCCTCGATGGCAGCAAGGTTCGCGTGGGACAGGTACGCCTTGTCGGCCGAGACATCGCCCATGGTGAACCGCTGAGCGGTCGCCTTGACCAGCCCGGGAAGCTCGGGGCCGTCGTGCGCGTCGGAGTCGGTCACGCGGATCGCGGTGATGACGTTCGTGGTCGTGCCGACCATCGCGTGCGCCTTGATCCAGCCGTGCTCCTTCATCTCGTGGCCGTACTTGGCGTCGTACCAGCGGCGGTAGGTCACGGTGGAGAAGCCGGTGGAGTCGGCCGCGAACTGCGTCTCGACGCACGCCAGCGGTGCGGCGCTCTCCTCGACCAGCCGCGTGAGCAGCGGCGTCAGCTCGGGCTTCTCCATGTAGTCGAACAGGGTGTTGTACTTGGGGGCCTTGCGCATGTGGCCTGCCTCGGCGCACGCCTCAAGGTCCGTCGAGGCGCGCCGTCCCGAGACGGTCGTGTAGACCTTCGTGACCATCCCGAACACGGCATCGGAGAGCGGCGTGCGGGGACGCCCACGGCCGGCCTGGGGCGGGCTCAGGATGCCGTCGCAGAGGCCCCGGAGCAGGACGGCGGCAGTCTCCTTCTCGGCGCACTGCGCGGCGTTGTAGGCCGGCCAGTCCTGCGCGTAGGTCTTCCGCGTGACCTTGACCGTCTCGGTCATCGTCGCGGAGCCGTCCGCCGCGACCTCGACGGTCTGCACGAACTCCACCGCCCACATGTGCTTGCACTTGCACATCCGGGTCTCGTGGTCCGGGCACGAGCAGGTCTGCCCGAGCATGTTCACGAGGTAGCCGCCCTCGTTCTTGGACTCGGAGGGCACGTACCACGTCGCGCCCTCGACCTTGCGGATCCGCTTGTCCCTAGCCAGGGACCGCCCCTTCTCTTGCCGCGCGTCAACCATGCACCTATTATTACCCGGCTAGGTAAGTTCGTCAAGGCTTACCGGCAAAGAAACCTTGACCGTGGAGTAATTCGTGCGTAAGGTCCCTGGGTATGGCGAGCATCACGATGAAGGTGCCCGGCTACCGCTGCGAGCGGTGCGGGCACGAATGGCAGGCGCGAGGGCCCCGGGCGGAGAACGTGCCGCGTGGGATGGCGGCAGAGGACGTGCGGCCGAAGCTCTGTCCCAAGTGCAAGTCGGTCCACTGGGATGTCCCGCGCCAAGCAGCCGGGAAGAAGTAGGACAACCTGTGCGCAACCCCGGTGGAAAAGCCGTGTGTGTTCAGGTGTGGATGGTCTGTGGGCCGCGCCATACGACGCCGAAAAGAACGGTGGTTGTGGGGTCGCGGATCCGGGTTACTGGCGCTGTGCGCCAGGCGCACGACGGGGCCGCGTCGTGAAGGCGAGAGCTGCCGTCACCGTCCGAACGGGACGCTCTCTCAGCGATGGCCGCTACACGATCCACAACGCGGACTGCTTCGTGTGGATGGCTGAGCGGGCTCCGCAGTCGATCCACGCCATCGTGACCGATCCGCCCTACGGTGTGAAGGAGTACACGGACGAAGAGAAGGGCAAGCTCCGTAAGGGGCGCGGTGGCGTGTGGCGCATCCCCCCGTCGTTCGACGGCCACGAGCGCAGCCCGCTCCCGCGCTTCACGGTGCTGACCGATACGGACAAGGTGGCCCTGCGCCACTTCTTCGTGCGGCTAGCTGAGGGCGCCATGCGCGTCCTAGTCCCAGGCGGCCACGTCTTTATCGCATCGAATCCTCTGCTCTCACACGTGACGTGGGGACCGTTCATCGAGGCGGGTTTCGAGAAGCGTGGCGAGATCATCCGTCTCGTCCAGACACTTCGCGGTGGCGACCGACCGAAGAACGCGCACGAGGAGTTCGACGACGTGACTGTGATGCCGCGGTCGGGCTGGGAACCGTGGGGACTGTTTCGCAAGCCCGTCGAGGGGCGCGTACAGGACAACCTCCGTAAGTGGAAGGCTGGGGCGCTGCGGCGCATCTCAGCGGACCAGCCGTTCTCCGACGTGATCCAATCGGCCCCGACGCGACGCTGGGAGCGCAGCATCGCCCCTCATCCGTCGCTAAAGCCACAAGCGCTCATGCGCCAGCTCGTGCGGGCATCCTTGCCGTTGGGCGAGGGCATCGTACTCGACCCATTCATGGGCGGCGGCTCGACCATCGCCGCTGCCGAGTCGATCGGCTACCAGAGCATCGGCATCGAACTGGACGCGACGTACTTCGCCACGGCAGCGGAAGCAATCCCCCGCCTCGCCCGCATCGAGGTCAGCGGCGCCACTTCTTCAAGTCTCGTTCTTCCTTTTTCTCGTCGAGGTAAAGCCAGCTCACGCGGAGCTTAGCGATACCGTCCTTATCGAGCGTCGCCGTGCGCGTCCCCAGCTCCCCGCGTGGGTTTTTTCGGAAGTCGGACTTCGTGACATGTCCCAGGTAGACCTCAGTGAACATCATCGGACGCCGATCCACCGCGGGTTCGGTGCTGTTGTCCACGGCGTAGACGAAGGCGCACATCCACTGGTCCCGTGCTCCGTGCGTGTCCACGGCGCCGCCCTTCTTTCGGGTCGTCTTGATCTCCACACCGTCCGTCCCGGACTCGATGGCGTTCTTGGGATACTTGCCTCGCACGATGAGGTCCGGGTGCCCGTTGTGGTGCAGGTTCTCCGTCAGCGTCCGCGAGTGCTTGGAGAGGCTGGCCGTCAGCATGTCGGAGAGAAGCCCGGACATGCCCGCGGGACGCAGCATGTCGTCCAGGCGGGCGAGACCCTTCGACGCGAGCAGGTTGTTCACGTCGTAGAAGAAGTCGTAGATGTCCTGCATCGCCAGCTTGAAGTCGTCGATGCGGAGCTGGTATGGCAGAGAGAGCTTGGAGTTGAACTTCGACGGCTCCGGCCTAGCGCGATCGATGGGCACGGCCCCCGTCGTATCCCACTACCGCACGGACGGTCTACGGTAACGCTACGCGCAATTACCGGGCAGCCGGGGGACTTGTCGGGCAGGCGCGACTTGTCGGGCAAAGCCGTGTCCGGGTTCGACTCCCGGCGAAGAGACGCCTCCGCCAGGGGACTGGTGCCGAGAATACGAATCTTGGTCATGACCGTTCGACTCGGTCCGGAGGCACTGGTAGGCTCGACGCCATGTCCCGCTCGAACAAGCACCCGACCGCTGGCGATCACCCTGGCGTCGAGAAAGCCGGGGCCCGCAAGGTACCCACGGTACGCCCTCGCAGCGACCACCACGGATGGCTCCTGGCCCAGCGGCGGGCGTTCGGCTCGACGGATAAGATCCTGCGCCGCAACCGCAAGCTGTGGACGCGCCTCGCCGCGAAGGAAGGCCGTCAGCTCGACAAGCAAGCCGTGCGCGAAGGCACGGCAGAGTAAACTGCGCAACGTCACGCATCATCTGTCCTCGTAGCCCAACGGATAAGGCTCTGGTCTACGGAACCAGCGATGAAGGTTCGATTCCTTCCGAGGACACCGCGGGGAGGGTGGACTTAGTCCCGACCACGGCTCATAACCCTGGCCACGCCGGTGCAACACGGCCCCCGCAACCGCAGCGCCCTCAAGGTGAGGCCGACGTTTCATACGCGTTGTGTCTAGGGTTCGAGTCCCTTCGCTGCGACTTCACTGGACGCTATCTGGCGAGAGCAGCTCTCTCACACGGAGCAGCGCAGGGTCCGATTCCCTGGCGTCCAACTACGCACCGTCACCTAGCCCGGACGGGCTCCGGGGGCCGCCCTATGAACGGCTCGGCATGGTGGTTCGACTCCACGGCGGTGCACTCGACGACGGCGCCCGCTTCCAGCTCACGCAGCGCCCTGGTGGCCTCCTCGACCAAGGCGGGGCGGGCGACGGCATCCCAGTACACGTGGGCGGTGATCTGGGTTACGTCGGTGTGCTCTTTCGAGTCGACGCAGAGCTGCAGCGGGCTCCCCCTCGTCGCGATGCACGGCTCCTCCGGTGCCATGCGCCAGAGGATGGTGCCGCCTTGACCAACCCCGACGCGACGCAGCTGCATGCCTTGAGCGTCCTTGCGGCGCAGGAAGACAACGATCGGCCTGTCGGTAGTGACACCGATCTCGCGGATGCGGCGTAGCTCGCCGTCGTCGGTCGGCGTCTCGTAGATCATCGTCTCGCCGCCCGCGACGTCCGCGATGACGCTGGCACCGATGTCCGCGTCGGGATTGTCGATGCTCAGCGGCGTGACGACGATCGACATCCATTCCTTCTACCACATCCACACGGGGCATGTTCGCTGGTGCGGACGCCGGCTCGACAAGCCGGTCCTGAGCGGTTCGATCCCGCTGCCCCGTACCACGGGCGTATAGTCTAGTAGTCTGGACAGCCGTCTGATAAGCGGCAGGTCGTGGTGCAATTCCACGTGCGCCCACTACAGGAGAACAACCATGAGCAGGTACAAGCAACGAAGGCGAAGGTGATCCGTGAACGAGTTGAGGACCCTGGTACTGTCCCCGTGGATGCGCCCGCACGGGATAGTGGGGTGGCAGGGCGCCATCGTGCTGGTCGTGGACGACAAGGTCGACGTGCTCGAAACCTACCAGGCTACGGTCCGTTCGGCGGGCAACCGCTACGAGGGCCGTGACCCGCTGGTGTTCGACGTGCCGGCCGTCGTTCGGCTGCGCAAGGCTGTCAAGATGCACAAGGACGGCGTGAAGTTCAGCCGACGCAACGTCTACGCCCGTGATGGCTTTCGCTGCTGCTACTGCGGCAAGCGCAAGAACCCCAAGGACCTCAACTACGACCACGTGCTGCCTCGCGTTCGTGGCGGCAAGACGGTCTGGGAGAACATCGTGACCACCTGCTACCCGTGCAACACCCGCAAGGGATCGCGCACGCCGGCCGAGGCAGGGCTCACGATGCACTTCCAGCCCCACAGGCCGCATCACCTGAACGTCGACCATGCACCGTTCCTGATCGACGTGAGCAAGACACCGCCCGAGTGGCATCCGTACATCACGGACGTCGCCCAGACGGCGTGAACGGTGGGCGCTCGCAAGAGCGCCCCATCAGAGCGAAGTGTTACCGGTTGCACACGTGCTCGGGGAGCACGTAGAGCGGGTTCGAATCCCGCCGCTCTGACTGTTGGAAGACGAACCGCGCGTAGGCGTGGGCTCGGTCGGAAACCGATGCGGTGGCGCGAGCCACTGGGGTGCAAGTCCTCCGTCTTCCGCGACTTGGAAGGTACTGCCGAATGGTCGGCGACTCGGTCCGAACCCGAGGGCGCGGTGATGAGCCGTGGGCGTTCGATTCGTCTACCTTCCGCTACGGAGAGTGAACTGGCCGAGGGCCAGGCCCGGTTGCTAACCGACGCGGTGGGGAAACCCACTGGGGTGCGAGACCTCCACTCTCCGCTGATCGCGCACGTGAGGTAACCGGCAAACCTCGGTGGCCCAAACCCACCGGTCTCTGGGTTCGACTCCCAGCGTGCGCACTCCGGGTTGCGACGCGTTCGTCCTCCCGCCTTTGAAGCGGGGCCAGAGTGAATTGGGTTCGACTCCCAAGCCCGGAACTACTCCCAAGCCCGGAGCTACGGCGTGCAGCCGCGACGACATCGGCAAAGACCGCCGAATCGAGAGCCACGTATCCGCGCCGCCAACTTTTCGACTGATCTCGTCGATGGAGTGTGCGCCTTGCACGCCCGACACAGCAGCGCGTGCTCCGCACACGAGCTGCGTACGACCAACGCTCGCGATCGGCATCGCGGACATCGCACGCGCTGGCGACGCAGCTTGTCGGTCAGCCAGAAGTAGTCGGTGTAGTCGCTGACACTCAGCCACAACGCCATGCCGACAGCCTGCGCGAACCAGTGCCACAGGCGCGCGCCCCGCAGTCTGTAGTAGCGCAGCAGGTACCCCGCTTCGTTCCACGCACGCGACTCCTCGAAGAGCTGGTGCGGCACGCTTCCGAGATCGACTCGACGCCCCACTTTGGCGTGTCGCACGTGACTCTTGAAGTGCCCGAACTCGTGCGCCAGCGTAAACAGGCGCTCTACAGCTGGCGGAGGACCCCACGGCGGGTACGGCGTGGACGTCAGCATGATGGTCTTCGTCAACGGCCGGTAGACAGCGTGGACTCTGGGGTTATCAAGACGTTCGATCTTGACGCCGGCCCGCGCGATGGCCTGCATCAGTGCAGCCTGCACCCGTACAACCTGACGGCCCTCGTACGGGGTCAGCACTCTCGACGGCCGGTAGGACTTCCACGAGACCAACAGGAACCGACCTTATCTGATCCGTATCAAGTTGCAAACAACGCGCACGTGGTGGAATGGCAGACACACCAGCTTGAGGTGCTGGCGGGGCGAAAGCCCTGTGGAGGTTCGACTCCTCTCGTGCGCACTACGGGTAGGTGGCCGCACCACCTACTGACACGCCAACGTAGCCCAACTGGTAGAGGCAACACGTTCAGACCGTGTACAGTGTCCGTTCGAATCGGACCGTTGGTACAAAGGCGCGAGAGCCATGCACGCCAGGCGACCCAAGAGGCTGAAGAAAGAGATGGTGGCGCTGGACGCAAGGATACGACCCTTGTACGAGATCGGCCTCGGTTGCCGCAAGATCGCGTCAGTGCTCTGCGAGGATCCCGTCACCGTGTTCAAGCGAGTGCGCCGCATGGGCATCTTGCGCAGCCTCGATGCGGCTGTACTTGTTCGACCGCCACGCGTCCCTGCACACGAACGGCCCAGCGTATTCAGTCGTCACCCACATGCGCGCCAGCTGCGATCGGCTGCCATCGGCGACGCCATCCACTGGTTCCTGAGTCGCGGTTACACTCCGAGCATCCCAGTCGATCCGGTGCGCTACGATCTCGTTGTCGAGTCCGACCAGGGCCTCATCCGCGTGCAGGTGAAGTCCACGAACCAGAAGGGTAAGTCCGGTCGGTGGACCGTACATGCGTATCGTGCTGCCTACAACGCCACCAGCCCAGCCAACGCCAACGGTCGGCGACGGCGCATCCTGTACTCCAGCGCGGACGTCGACTACTTCTTCATCGTGACTGGTGACAGATCGCGGTATCTGATCCCTGTCGACAGCGTCACGACGTTCACACTGACGCTCGATCACAAGTACGCCCGGTTCAAGGTCGACTGAGACTCTCGCTCTACCCACCAGAAGAAGCCGACGCGTCGCGCACACACGAGAACCGCCCTAGCGGCAACGCACGCGGATCGATCGCCCGCTGGTGGTGACCGCCAGCCCTGCGGTCGTAATGCGTAGCCCGGATGATGACCCAGAGCATGGGCCATCCCCCGCCATCCTCGGGGCCGCGCACGTGGTTCCACTTACCCGGCCAGTACGCCGTGACACTCCCCGCCTCGACGAGGATCTCGGTGTACCCCACCGCGGCGCACGCATCGAGCAGCGCGGCGAGGTTACACTCCTGTACGGCGCGAAGAGCCTCTTGCGCGAGCGGCTCGTCGTTCAGGTCGAGCATGAGCACGACAGCATGGTGCCCTGCGCGGGCACGCCGAGCGTCTGAAGCTGGTTCAGCCAGAATTCCAGCTCGTCGTTCGGGCTCTTGCCGATCGAGCACCCGAGCTTGCGCGCGTGGTCGAAGTAGCCCTTGCCGGGAATGCCGGTGACGGAGCTGACGACGAGCGAGGACAGGAAGGGCGCACCCATCGTGGAGTCCTCCACCTGGATCTCACCGAGCATCCCGGCGAGCGCCGCGCTGCCGCTGAACATGCCGAGCGCCATCGCCACAGGCACGTACGTCGTAGTCTGCTTGGCCGCCTTGAGAAACTTGAGGATCCCGCGAAGCTCCGCGAGCTTCTCCGCGTGCTGAACGGCCTGAAGGATCTTGAGCTGTGCTGACATGACGGATCACCACGTGAGTTGGTTGACCTACGTCCTGAACCCGTCCTTCGTTCGTTGACCGTCCCGCGGTTGGTAGGGGCGGTCGCCAGGGCAGGGATGACGCAGCGGGTGCTAGCCGCAGCCCCAACCATACCGAGCGAACACGACCTGTCAAGCACCGCGCGTCTACACCAAAACTACACACGCTCAGCTCGCTGGTCTAAGCTCGGCCGCTAGATGAGCGCCAAGCACAGCCTGTCGCTGGTGATGCAGTTCGACTTCGATCGCGACGTCACGCCCAAGGAGCTGGAGGCGGCGCTCGTGACGGTGCTGCGCAGCAAGCAGTTCCCGCTGCGCGCACGCTACCGCATCAGTGCCATCATGCGGGGCCCCGTCGGCCCCGTGACGCTCGCGCGGCAGCCGAGCGGCGATCCGCCCCCGCCGCCTGCCGGTGCCAACCTGAACGATCGATCCCCCGAACCCTTCGAGTGAGAGATGCGCATCCACATTCTCGGCCTGCCCCACACCAAGACGTCCGACGAGTTCACCACGTGCGCCTTCACCGTGAAGGTGCGCAACCTCTGCAAGATGATGACCGATCGCGGTCACGAGGTCTTCCACTACGGCAACGAGGGCTCCGATCCGGTCTGCACCGAGAACGTCGTCGTCGCGAGCCACAAGGACTGGAAGGCCCTCTACAACAAGCCGGGGACGGCGTTCTACGATCTGGAGACGGGCGGCAAGTACGCGCCGTTCCATGCGGCGTGGGCGGCAAGCACCAAGGCAGCCATCCAGAAGCGCATGGGGCGACCCAACGAGGACATCATCTGCCTGACCTGGGGCGGTACGCAGCGCACGGCCTGCGAGGGCGTCCCGCAGTTCCAGATCGAGAGCGGCATCGGCTACCGCCATAGCTGGTCGAACTACCGCGTCTACGAGTCGTACGCGTGGATGCACATGCACATGGGCGCGGCGGACCTGTTCAGCGGCAACAAGTTCTACTGGGCGGTCATCCCCAACGCGTTCGACCTGTCCATGTTCGACTTCAACCCGCGCATGAACGAGCGCGAGGACGAGCTGCTCTACCTGGGGCGCCTCAACACGGACAAGGGCGTCGCGCTGGCCATCGACGTCGCCAAGCGCGCGGGCATGAAGATCGCGATCGTGGGGCAGGGCGATCCGGCGCCGTTCCTGCGCGACAGCAAGCACGTGCGGTATCTGCCTCCCGTGGGGATCGAGGGGCGCCGGAAGTTGCTCGCCAAGGCGCGCGCCGTGCTCACCCCGACGCTCTACGTCGAGCCGTTCTGCGGCGTACATGTCGAGGCCATGCTGTCGGGCACACCCGTCATCACGACCGATTGGGGAGTCTTCCCGGAAACGGTCCTGCAGGGGATCTCGGGGTTCCGCTGCCGCACCATGGAGCAGTTCGTCTGGGCCGTGAAGCACGGCATCGACAAGCTGGATCCCGGGGCCATCCATGCGTGGGCGGCGGACAACTTCTCGCTGGAGCGCGTCGCGCTCATGTACGAGGAGTACTTCCAGCAGGTCCTGAACGTCCGGCGGACGGGCTTCTTCATGCCCAACCCGAACCGCACGCAGCTCGACTGGCTGACGCGCGACTACCCGACCTTGGCGCCACACATGCGCGTCGACACGAAGCGGCCGCACGAGCCGCCGCCGATCGAGCCCGAGACGAGCGAGTGGGAGAAGGCCCAGCACTTCGAGCGCTCGTGGTGGGGCCTGGACTGGAACGCGCGCTGGGACGAGGAGATCCGCAAGCAGGCGACCTACGCGCGGCTGATGGACATGCCGGACGACGCCAACTACGGCACCAAGACCATCCTCGACGTGGGCTGCGGGCCGGTGTCGATGCTGCAGCGGTCGGTCCACGGGAGAAGCCGGGGTGTCGATCCGCTCGCCGTGTCCGACGAGACCCGCAAGCGCTACGCCGATGCCAACGTTGAGTTCCTCAACGTCAAGGCCGAGGACATGCCCAACGACCGCGTCTTCGACGAGGTCTGGATCTACAACTGCCTGCAGCACGTCGACGACCCGCACGCCATCTTGCGCAAGGTCGTCGCGATGGGCCGGGCCGTGCGCATCTTCGAGTGGATCGATCTGGGCGTGTGCGAGGGACATCCGCACAACCTCACCGAGGCCATGTTCTGGCAGCACTTCGGGGGCGATGACTACGAGCGACTCGTGTGGAACACGGGCACGCTGCGCGACTTCGGTGGCACGGTGACCAACAAGTACATCGCCATCCACGCGGTGTGTAAGTGAAGCGAGTTCTGGTCGTCGGGGGATCCCGGGGCATCGGGCTGGCCATCACCACCCACTTCAAGCAGCGCGGCGACGCCGTCTTCATCACCGCCCGCTACGGCATCGAGGACATCTGCGATCGGCTGGGCGTGTACGGCGCGCACGGCCACGTGGCCCAGGACGCGCACGACATCGTACGCAAGGCTCACCTGGCGCTCGGGGGCTTGGACATCGTCATCAACACGGCCGGCACCATCAGCGGCCGCGACAACGCCGTCATCGAGACCAACGTGCTCGGGACGTGGCGCTTGTGCCAGGAGGCGCTGGTCTACCGGCCGGAGAGCATCGTGCTCTTCTCGGGCGGGGGAGTCGGGGGACCGCACCCGGGGGCTGACGTGGACGCCCTCTACACCGCGACGAAGGCGGCGGTCGTGCAGATGGCCGAGTGCCTGGCCGCCAGGTACCCGGGGACGAGGGTGAACAGCGTCGCCCCCGGCCAGGTCGCCACCCGCCTAACGGGCTGGCAGGGGGCCTCTGCAGACGCCGCCGTGGCGCTCGTGGACTGGCTGACCAGCGCCGCCGGCCGGCACGTCACGGGGCGTCTGGTGAGCGTCCGCGAGGGGACCGAGTACTGGGCCGAGCCCGAGCCCGAGGCCGGCAAGCTACGGAGGATCATGCCGTGACGCGCAAGGTCGACACGAGCTGGGTGGAGGGGTTTCTGCAGGCAATCCGGGGCGAGCAGGACGACGCCCCGCCCACCGGGCGGCCGCCGACTACCTGGCGCGGCACGCTCGCCAGGCTGATCCAGCTTGCCGGCGGACGACGGGAAGCACCGCCCCGTTCGGACGACGAGTAAGAGGTCGGGACGACGACAGCTGGGGGCTCGACACGGAAGCCATACGGACAATCCGTGCTCGCGCTGGGCGCTGAGTGCTAACGGCTGATCGTTGTGACAGCTGACCTCTGACCCTCTGACGAGGGTCCTTGCCGGTATCGGGGACGACCTTTTCGAAGGGTCGTGCCGGTTTTGATCTTGCGGGGTTACCGCAGCCCGGCGTTGCTCGTCGTATTCCCGGGTCGGCTCTCCTCCCGCCGCCCGCCGGCAGCTGGATCAGCTACCGAGGGTGGTCTTGTGGTTGGTGGTCTCGACGATGTCGTTGAGCTTGTCGAAGCGGTCCTGCAGGGCCTGGACGCGATCGGCGCGCTTGGCCTCGGGCAGGTGGCACGTGAACGTCTGCGTCACGGTGATGTACTTCTCGCCGTCGTGATCGCGCGTCGCGACGACGTTCTTCTCGTGCGCCTTGACGGGCAGCTTCTGCAGCCAGGCGATCTCGCCGCGCAGCTCGTCGAGCGTCCGACGCGCGAGGGCGAGCGTCATGCCGTTGCCGTCCCACACGATCGTCGTCGTGGCGTTGGCGATGGCGACGGCCGTCTGCAGGGCGAGCAGCTCGGTGCGCACCTTGGCGATCTGCTCCATCGAGGCGCTGAACGCGAACGCGGGCTCCTGGTCGGCCAGGTGCGTGACGGCGGCCGACGCGCGGTTCTGCAGCTCGGAGAGCTGGCCCTTGAGCTTCGAGATGCGACGCAGGCCCTGGCTGATGGTCATGCTCATAGGATGTGAATCGACTGTCTATCACGATCTGATTGAAGCGCAAGCGTCTGCTACGCTGAAAGGTCTCTGATGCAGCCCACGCCGAACAAACAACTCCCTCCGTGCCGCCGGTGTGGCGGGCCGACCGAGGAGCCCAACGGCAACCCGACGATCGGCAACATGATGATCATGCGGTGCCGCATCGGCATCGTACCGACCGACTGGTGCGTCTTCTGCCGGCGGTGCAAGATCCACTTCCACGCACCGGGCCGTACGCCCACGAAGAACGAACGTTGAGGTAGACTCGCAGAGATGAAGCCGCCCAATACCGCCAGCCGTACGCGCACACGCACCCGAGCGGGGCGCTGATGCTGGCGTGGCGGAACATCGCCCCGAATGAGATCGTAGCCCCGAGCCAGCGCGGTCGGGGCTTCTACCACGTCGCGATCACTCCCTCAGGGCGCTACGCGTTGCGGATGCGCCAGCCGAGCAACGCACTGCGCGTACTCGGCGACCGCTTGGTGAGCCTCGGCATCTTCGACACGCCCGTAGACGCGATGGCGGCGGCCGACGCCTACGACGAGATGGGGCGCAAGATGTGGCTGCAGATGATGCTCCAGAACCTGGGGCCCAACCCGGGGTACTGGTCTCGCGCAACGAATGCGACGAGGAGTCGGGGGTGAAACGGACTGTCCTAGTACCAGGCCACACCTTCGATCGCGACTACGGTGTGCGCGCCGTTGAAGGGCGCCCTACTCCGGGGCACCTGTACGCCGTCTTCCTCTGCGATCTCGGGGCGCCGCAGGCATGGTTCGAGTACAGCGACACCTGGCTCCGCGTGAAGATCGCGGGTGGCACCGAGGACGTCCCCTTCGACGGCGAGCGCGCGATCGTGCTGGTGCCCAAGTCGGCGGGCTTCTTGGAGTTGACCGGAGATTCCAGTCGCGCGAGCGGGTGGGTGCGCGCAGAGCCTCTCGTCGAAGTAGCCGTACGGGCCGAAGTCGAGGGTGCATGAACGTCGTCGTCGCGCCGTTGATCATTCTATCGCCGGGGTTGTCAGGCCTGGTCGGCAACGCCCCGCTCGTCGAGATCGTCGAGCGCGTTCCGGCAACAGGTATCTTCGCCGTGTTCATGGGGCTACGCGAGCCCAAGCCGCCCAAGTCGATGTTCATCTACACCGAAGACAGCCTGCGCGAGGTCGTGCTGCGCGTGCAGGGTCTCCGCCACAGCGAGATCGCCTTCACGCCCGACGAGCGCGGGCTGGTCATCCACAACCGTCTCAGCATTGTGGATGAAGGCGGCTACCTGGCGTGGGAGCGCACAGAGCCGCTTGTCGCCGAGGCCGTGCTGGCTAGCCTGGCCATCCCACCAGACGCAGAAACACGTGCCACCGGCAGCCCGTGACGGTGCACACGTAGGACGGCGACACGACGCCGCTGGGACCGACGCGATGGACGCTCGCGCTCATGCGCGTGGCGTGGCCACGAGGGCACACGATGATTGCGAGATCGATGGTGGCGAGATCGCGGCACCACGGTGGCTGGTAGCGCGGCAGATCCCAGGAGCCGGGCACATAGGGCACGCGGCCGTTCCAGGGAGCCCGGGGCAGTTCGATCATTCGCTCAGCGTAGAAGGCACGTCCGACAGCTGCACAATCGGCCACGTCGGCCGCCAGCAGCCGCCACTGATCTGCATGTCGCGCATGATCCCGTCCACTGGGAACTCCATGGTCTGGATCAACGGGTGGTCGAGGTACTCCTGCATGCCGGCACGATTGAGGACGTACGCATACGATCCCCACGACCAGGCTGCCTTGGTCGCGGAGCCGTCGTAGACGATACGGCGCCAGCGTGGTCGACGCCGTTCGCGTGTCTGCTGGCCCGCGATCCCGAGGTGCAGAACGCGCCAGCCCGCCGGCACCGTCGCGCGGAACTTCGCCCAGGACTCCGCAGCCTCACGCGCGAACACGACGTCGTCCTCGAAGACGGCCACCGTGTCGAGGTTGCGCGTGACCGCCTCGCGGACGACAGCCACGTGGGAGAGAAAGCATCCCAGCTCCCCGAGGGTGAGCTGACCACCGAGACCACGCCCTCCTGAGGATCGCGGGGGCATCCGGTGAGCGTTCTCCCGTCCGTCGATCGCGTCGAACACGGACCAGTCCTGCAAGCCGACCGCGGCGGCCGACCGCTCGAACGTCGCGCGGCGTTCGGGGGCCCTCTTGAGGCAGATGACGAAGGCGTGGTCGGCGAAACGGAGGCCCACCTACTGGATCCTCGTCCAGACCGCCCAGCGATCCGTCACCCCGAAACCAGTCTTGGTGACGACGACAACCTTGTACTTCTTGAAGGGCTGACCGCGACGGAACCGCGCGGTGTAGTAGATCCCGTCGGGGATCTCGGGGTCCACCGCACCACCCGAGCGCGTCTCGCCCACCGCCATGCGTGACGGCGCCTTCAGGGCGGCCATTCGATCGGCGAGCGTCATGTCCCGAGAGTACCAGTTGACAGCTGCCCGATCCGCCCCCATCATCAGGGTCGATGAGCTGCCGACTACAGCGTCGCGCCTGAGGGGCGCACCGAGACGAAGTCGCTTCCCGCGACAGCCCCCGATCTCGGACCCATCTGCCATTACCTGATCATCCGGCGCGATCTGCCCGTCGGTTTCCGCGACGCGCAGTTGTGCCACGCCGTTGGCCAGTCGGTCGACGGCCCGCACCACCCCGACACCTACGTCGTCGTGCTGGCGTGCCGCGACGAGCTGCACCTGGCGCTCGAAGCCGAGCGTCTGGAGCGGCTGGGCGTCGCGCTGGCGCGCGTTCACGAGACGGACGGCCCGTACGCGGGTCAGCTGACAGCCCTGGGTCTCAGGCCGGGCAGGAAGGGGATCCTGGGGCGACACGTGTCGTCCTTGCCGACGCTCAAGCCGTAACAACTACGGGGCCGTCGTCCAAGATCAGGACCACGCGCCGCAAGGTACGTTGATGGTGGTTCAAGTCCATCCGGCCCCACGCCCCGATAGCTCAGTGGCAGAGCACCCGGGTTTCTAACCTGGGAGGTCGACTGTTCGAATCGGTCTCGGGGCTCGGGCGTCGTCGTGTCTGGTGCTGCGGCCGCAGCAACGTGTGGTGCACCGCACGGCCTCACGGCGACGTTCGTCTTTCCGACATGGTGTAGTGGCAGCACGCTCGAAGGCGCTTGCGTCCCAGAGCAGCCCGGTGTTCGATTCCCGGTGTCGGAGCTGATGTTCAAGCGCACCTTTGGCTCAATGGTGGAGCGCCTAGTCCGTAGAACTAGGAGGCCGCGGGTTCGAATCCCGCAAGGTGCACGAGGCGCCCAAAGCTCTGTGGCCGAGCAGGGGACCTGTAGAAGCCCTTGGAGCGGGTTCGAGTCCCGCTGGGCGCGCCCGCTGGTGTGGATCGCAGTAGCGGCGGGGATGCTCGCTATCTGGGTGACGGCCGAGGACGGCGAGATCTACGAGGACCCCGTCCGGGGTCTGATGCGCAGGCCGGTGTAGAGGCTTCGGATCAGCTCTCGATCGGTGCGGGGCAGGAGCCCGATGCTCCCGTCTGGAAAACGCCGCAATCGGTGAGCTTCGCTCGGCGGGACGAACATGTTGCAGCCGCACCCGCCGCCCGAATTGCCAGGCTCGCAGCACTGACGCGGGTTGCCGTTGCCGGCATCCGCCAAGTGCCGATCCTCGCCGTGACCGCAGACCGCGCAGAGGGTGCTCACCCGCTCTTCGCCTCGCGCTTGGCTCGCTTTGCGGCGAGCTGGTCGACGACGTCCTCCGCCGTGAAGAGGCGCAGCGCCTGACGCAGGCGCGCCTGCTCGTCGTCCAGCGCGTGCAGCGCCATGAACACCTTGCCGATACGCACCCGATCGTCGGGGTGCTTGCGCCAGAGCGCCTGCAGGGCGGCCTCGCCCTCGGCGACCATCTGCCGCGGCGTCTTCACCGCCGGCACCCTCCCGCGCATGGACCAAGCACAACGCAGGTGTGGCCGGCCCGCGGCTGGACCAGCATGGTGGCGGCCCACGCCTCGGCAACCAGGGGCTCCATGGCGCGATGCGGGCAGTCATCCGAATGCCCGCCTATCATCGAGGTCCGATTACGCCACTCGGCGTGATCCCAGCACACGTGGAGGCAGCCACGCGCATCGTGAATGGTCACGACGGCCGGCACGGCCTTGCGATCCCCGAGGCAGTAGTAGCACTCATACCGGCCGTCGGCGGAGGTGCCGCGTGTCGTTACGGTCTCCATCAGCGGCGCGCCTTGGGGATCTCGGGGCGGTAGCGGGTCACCCGCACCGGCCTCCCCTCGCGACCCGTCACCGCGTGCATGTCGCGGCACACGCCGCACGGATCCTTGGTGGCTGCGAAGTACCAGTGCATGTCCCAGTGCCCGCAGGTGTAGATCACGTAGTAGAGCGTCTTGGGCGGTGCGGCTTGACGGGGCATTACTCACTCCTCGACATGCGCCAGGCGCGCAGGATGGCGACGTGGGCGGGCACCCGCCAGGGCAACCCACCGCGCAAGATGCGGTACATGAGCAAGAGGCGATCGATCATGAGGGCACCTCGCCCTTGTACTTGCACTCGCCGGGAGCGACGTGCTCGACGATGCTCGTGGACGTGTCGCCGACACGTCTAGCGATGACGCCCTTGCCGCATCCGGGGCAGCGGTAGGTGCGCTCGACGGGCACGTCGGGGATCCGGGGGCCCTCGGATGCGCGCCCCCACAGATAGCTTCTCGCAAGCCGCGCCTTCATGCGGTTCTCGACGACGAGATGGATGGGGCTCGCCGTGCCGGGGGCGCGGGCGTGCAACTCTGCGTTCTCCGCCATGGCGGCGGCGATGTCTTCGGGGGTGGCCTGGGGATGAAAGGCCCACTTCTCGTCCCGGGGGCCGTCAGGGCGGTAGAACGGGCAGCCGACGAAGGCGCAGTCGCCTTCGGGCGCACTGTGCATGCACCGGGGACGAGGGCGATCCACGGCGGCGTTGTGTGCTTCGTCGGCCTCCTCCCCACCCCGACGCTGCATCCGTCTGTCCCGTTCGCGACTCACCCCGGCGGCCTCCGGAAGTAGACGTTGCAGCGCTCCAGCACCATCCACACGACGATCACCGCCAGGATGGCGGCGTCGAGCTTCTCCCCGAGCGTCATCGCGGCATCATGTGCTGGCGCCGCGTCGTGCGGGGTCCCGGGGTCAGATGGAGTACCTGCCGATCGAAGCGCGCGGTGGCGTTGCGGTAGGCGAGTAGCCCGGGGTTCAAGACCTCCTCGGGAGCCAGCCACGGGGCAAGCCGGGGCGCCCGGTGGATGTCCACGTCGCCGCTGCGCAGCTGCCCGAGCGCTTCGCGTACTGGCGTGTCGAGACGCTCGATGATCTCACCCGGACGCCCTCGCCCTCGCGGGTAGCGTATCGCCAGCACGGACGGGGTACCGCCGCGGGCGATGGCGCATTCGAGAGCGTCCAGGGGGGTCATCTCGGGATCACCGGGGCGCGTTGATCGTCCCGCCCACCGCGCCCAGACGCGAGCAGGTGTTGCAGATGCGCTGGCCGGCCATCGCGGTGGCGCCGCACTGCTCGCACTTGGCGGCGGCGGGCGCATCGCCGGCCGGCGGCGTCTCGGTCGGCGCGGCGGCCTTCGCGGGATCCGGGGGCGCTCCGGGAGCGGTCGGCGCAGCCGGCGTGGGCGGATCGGCGGTCTTGGCCCTGGGGGCCTCGGGGGTGAGATTGCGCGGGGAGACGGCGTGGGGCGGGAAGCCGTTGGCCGGAGGCGCGTCCTTGGAGGGAGCCATACGCTGGTTGGGCGACTGGGCCTGGCGGTTGACCGTCGGGGTGACGGGGCGCACCTCGGACTGGCGAAGCGAGCGGGGATCCTGGGGCGGCGTGTAGGGTTGCGGCGGCGCCACCTTGGTCGCCGGGGGCTCCTTCGATTCGCGGTGCTGCCGGATGTCACGACGACGACGTTCCATGCTCATCGAGAGTCCCTCCTGCGTTGTCGTCGGAGCCTAGCATTGTTGGCCCGGCGCTCGTGCCTGTTTTGATGGAACTTGATTAGCGGGGGCGCCACGGCCTCGCTCATACGCTGCATCGGCGGGATCCGGGGGTCCCCCGCGGCAAGTACTTCCTCGGCGGCGCGAATGATCCGCACCGCCTCGCGGGAGGCGAGCGCCTCGCGGATCAGCGTGCGCCGTTCCACTTCCGCGTAGTCGACAACGACCATGCCCTTGTCGGCGAGCAGACTCGCGGGCGGATCACCCGCGAGCCTCACCTGCTCCACGAACTCCTCGCGGAGCTTCTTCTTGTGGTCGTACTCGGTCACGCGCATCTCGTGTTGCCGCAGCCGCCTCTGGCGTCCACCCAGTTGCCCTGGTGGGGGCAGGCGTGCTTGCAGAGCGGGCAGTAGACCCACTCACCGCCGCGCACGTAGTTCTGCACGACGTCCGCACGCTCGTAGGCGAAGTAGGTACCGCACTCGGAGCATGACACCCGGAACGTGGTGGACCCCGCCGTGATGATCGTCTTGGCCATCTTGCCTCCGATGCTAGCGCGTTCCGTCGAACTCGACCGAGTCGTCCACCCAGGCTTGCAAGGGTCCGCGAGCGCCCGGGACGAGCATGTTGCCGCAGACCCAGAGGTGGTCCGAGAACCGGTACTTGGGGTTGCCGGCGAGGTGCACACCGTTGGAGTCGAGGACCTCGACGAACGGGCCCTCGCCGCCGACCTCGTAGCTGGTGGGATCGCCGCAGAGCTGGATGTAGTGCCCGCGCTTCACGTAGGGAGCATCCCGTGAGACCGCCTGGGAAGTCCGCGGCCAGATCGCCCACACGGTAACGGCTCCGACCAGCAGCAGAAGCAGCACGGTCAGTGTCTCCCATGTACGGCTCGTCATCTTAGAGCATCCTCTTGAGCCCGTTGGCCGTACGGTTGTCCATCCAGAGGCTCGCGACGGGCAACGGGGGGTTGGGGCCGGCCGCCGTCTCGATGTCGCAGTTGTGCACGTACACGAACACGCGGTCGGGCTGCGTGCGGGTGCGGACCATGCGCAGCGAAGCGCGGCCTCCGTTGGCCGAGATGACGACTTGTTCTCCGACTTTCATGCCATGCCTCCCAGTGCGTTTTCGATCCGGCGCCGGAAAGCCTCATCCGACTGGCCCAGGTCTGCCAGATACAGTAGCGACAGCGCCACCTTGCGCTCCGTAGGCTTGCCGTGTCTGGCCAGCGCGATGATGGCGGAGATCAAGATCACTCCGAAGCGGTGTGCACCGCCGGCCTTCTCGCAGCGGGTGAGGAGAGCCTCCATCGCAGCGGGGTCCTCAACTGTGCTCGACTTGCGCTTGCTCTTCGGTTTCTTCCTCGTCACGGCTCGACCTCCTGCAGCGCTTCCCACTCGGCCATGTGCGGATCACACCAGCGGCCCTGCGGCAGCTGGCAGCGCGGGCACTTCTCCATCGCGCGCACGAGCTTGAGCGCACGCTCCTCGATCGTGGGGCCGTACTTGGCGCTGGTCTCCTCCTCGTAGAGGGCCCTCTTGGCAGGGTCTTCCTCCCAGTCGAAGACGGCGCCGTCGATCAGCTGGTTGAAGTAGCGCTTGATGCGCTCGCGGCTCATCTGTTCCGAGTCGATGAAGACGCCGCGAGCGGTCTGCCGGAGCGTGATCTCGCCGAAGCCGAAGCCAGGCTCGGAGAACTGCAGCACGATGCTGGCGTAGGCGGGGTCCGGCTGGTCGATGGCCAGCATCACGGGATCGTCGGGCACGTAGGGCCGCGGCCAGAACTCCCAGCCGGCGCTGGCCTGAGAGCGACACTGGGCGGCCAGCTCCTCCGCACCCTCGCGCGACGGGAAGGTGGCGGGTCCCTCGGCACCCTGGGGCGACGCCCACTTCGCCCACTTCGATGTCACGGTGTGACCGGGAGGCGTGACGACGCGTACACCCCAGCGCTCTGCAGGCACGCACCGGGCGAAGACGATCGTCAGCTTGGACGACAGCGCGTTCAAGACCTTCTGGATAGGCTCATCGGTCATGCGGACACCCCCATGAGGACACGAAACGTGTGGATCACGTCCTGACTGGCATCCTCGGGCCAGTGCACGTAGGTGGCGTCGTCCACCCTACTGATAGTCGCGCCGTTGGCGGCGGCGTAGCGTAGGGCACGCTCCGTGCGCTTGGCCGCCGAGACCATCATGCGCTCCGCCATCTGCTGTTGGGCTTCGTAGTTCGTCATCGCGCGTGTCCTGTCGTGTACTCTTCGAGTGCGGCGGCGATCTTGGTGAGCTTCCCGAAGTCGCACTGAGAGCACCCGGAGCACGGCTTGCAACCGTGGCATCCGGGACACCGCGAGCAGTTGCCGCCCGCGTTGTCGTCGAGATAGCCGCTGCCGCCACACAGACTAACGGGCATCGGCGGCGAGCTGGCAGCTACGGGTTCGACAACGCTCGCTGCCAGCGTCTGCACATCGGCAGCCTGCTCCGCCGCGGCAACCAGTGGCTCCGCGGGCATCTTCGTGAACTCGTCGGCGAACTCGGCCACCAGCTTGCGGTTCTGCCCCTCGGCGCGCTGCGCGAAGGTGTATCCGGCAACGCGCACCTTGGCGCCCGGATCGGATCCGAGAGACACGCTCTGCGTGCCGCTGCTGTCTGACGGGGCGAGTGTGATCGTGATCCCCCACCCTGGAATCATGTCGCGGATTGCGAGAAGGACCCTCTCAAGCGACTCGTCCACCTGGCGTGCGTGCGCGAGGTGAGCGCGATGCTTCTCGCGGATCTCCGCGAGCTTGGCGGCCAGCTGCTCGGCGGTCACGCGATGATGTCTCCCTCGATGTCGTTGAGCCGCCGGAGCAGCCAGTTGACCAGGCTCACCAGCCGTCCCTTCGAGCGGCACGCACCGACCAGGCGCATCGCCTCGGCGTAGATCGCATGCTGCTCGGGGATCTCGCTGCGCGTCGGGAAGGCGGCGTCGATCGCGTCGTCCTCGGGCAGGGACCTGTCACCCCAGGTGCCGAGCACGCCGGGGCCCCAGAGCTGCTCGATGCGATGGCCGGGCTTGACGCAGGCGGCCCCCATGCAGATGACGCACGTCTGCGGGGTGAAGTTGACACCCCTCCGCGCATTGCAGGGGCACCCGTCGTCGTAGAACAGGTTGGTCAGCAGCAGGGGTCTGCTACAGGCGGCGCACGTGGTGGGGATCTCTTTCATCGGGTGATCGGGTACACCGTGCCGCCCGCCGCGACGATCCGGTCAGCCAGCTCCTTGGCAGTGGTCGCCGTACGCTGCTCGTCCATCTCGGGACCCATGTCGAGCACCGCAGCGAGATCCTCGACGAACTCGTCCGCATCGAAGCGGCACACGATCTGTCCGGTGCCGTTGGGGTGGACGGAAAGGAAACCGATCTGGACGTGACCACCGGCCTGCTTGGCGAGGCGCAGCGCATGCCTCAGGTGGGGCGTGACGTCCTTCAACCGGACTTTCGACTTGTATGCGGGATCGCTCATCGCAGCCTCCTACCAGTTCATGAACCAATGTCGTCGCGCCAGAACTCGTCGAGCGCGTTCGACGCCAGCTGCACGTTGCTGTAGCGCTTGTCCTCGGTGACCTCGCGCCCGAGCCAGGGCGGCTTAGGGAAGGACTCGTCGGCCGAGTGCAGCTCCGTCTCGGCGAGCCAGAGCCCCGCGTGAGGGTGCTCGAACTGGTCCACAAACCACCGTCGGCCACCGATGTGGAGGCGGTGGCGGATCTTGTGGATCACCCTGCCGCGGCACATGGCGAGCAGCCCGCCCGCGTGCTTGTCTGGGAGGGGCAGGACGTACTCCGTGCGCGCAACCGTGCCGTCGCCCTTGATCGTGACGGAGCACTCTTCGACGCACCCGCGGGTGTTCCTGTAGTAGCTGATACGCACACGGATGTGGGGATCCACCGAGAGGTACCCCTGCGTGATGCTGAGCGCGTTGTCCGGCAGCGGCTTGCCGTCACTGCCATCAGGGGCCAGACGCTCGACGTCTACCCGAAAGCGGCGCTCGATCTCGATGTTGTCGGCGGTGGACACGTTGTCGGCGGTGGACACGGTTGATTAGGTTTATATCAACCCGGCTGGGCTGTCCAGCCCCTCGTGCTCAGAAGTCGCCGCTGGATCCACCCCCATCACTGCCCCCGTCGGAGCCTCCACTGCTGCCCGAGCTGCCGCTATCGTAGTCGCTGCTGCTGCCGCCCGAGTCGTAGCTGGGGCTGTCGTAGCTAACCGCGGAGCCGCCCACGTCGTAGCCGCTGCTCTTCTCGTAGTCCGAGGTGTAGCTGCTGGTGTCGCGCTCGATGATCAGGGGTGCGGGCACGACGACGGGATCCACAATCACAGTCGTCGAGGGCTGCGTGACGGCGCGGCGGTTGTGATGCGGCTGGGCAGACTGCACGCTGCGACGGCGACTGGGGCTCGGCGCAGACTTCAGATAGCTGGGCGCGGGCGTCGGCGCGGACGCGGCTGTCGTATAGCTGTCCTCCGGGAGCGTCATGATCTCGACGTTGCGCGACCGCAGCTCCGCAGCTTCGAGCTGCGTGTCCGTGAGCACCTTCTCGAAGCGCGCCTGGTTCTTGCGACCGCGCCACATGAGATAGAGGACGGTGCTGAACCCCACGAGCATGAAGAGGAGGGTGGTGATCCCGGCGACGGGGGAGTTCTGCATGTTCTGCATCTGCGCCGGCACGGGCATCATCGGCGGCACCACGGGCACCTGCGTACTGGCGTAGCCGCGCATCGTCGCCGCCGTCGCGTTGCCGATCGCCTCGAAGCCCTCGACGTACTGCTTGTTGTGGAAGAACACGTTGCCGGCCTTGCCCACGGTGTCGAAGTCAGCGGCCTTGACGGTGGCAGTCCCGAACCGGGTGGCGATGTGGTGGTTGGCCGGATCGAGGGCCACGACCACGATCCCGGGGCGGTCGACGGCGTTGTGCGCGTCCGTCTGGAGCTGGGTCATCGAGATCTCGGGATCGATGAGGATCGTCATGTCCATCGGCCAGCCGACCGCCTCCTCGACGAGGCGCGCCTCCTCGACGTGATCCAGTCCAATGAGGTCGCCGTGCACGATCCGGAGGATGCCCATGTGCTCTGGTCTATCAGATCCTGATTGGTTCGCTAGAGCCGCTACGTGAGGTCGATGCACGCCACGCGCACGCCGATGACGTCGGACGACGGTAGGAACGGCGCCCGTCCGTGACGCTCGCCGTACGTCGCGGCGGCCGTGACCAGGCCACTCCGGCACGCGATGGCGTAGTAGAAGGCGACCGTCTTGCCGCTCTGCGAGAGGGACTGCGTGAACGTGTAGACGTTGTCGCTCGTGTCCGACACGATGAGGTTGTCCGTCCCGGGCTTGTAGGCCACCGCGACGATCAGCATGTCCCCGGCGACGACCGGCTCGCCGCCGTTACCGTGCGCCTCGGGGCCGTAGCCGTCGCCGCACCCGTACCCGCTCGGCTCGACTTTCACCGGAGCCGTACGTCGAGCTTGGTCGCCGCCTCGCGCAGTCGTTCGCGATCGACTTCCGCCTTGAGCGAGTCGATGCCGTGGTTGACGGCGCGCTTGACTGTCCGGGGATCGAGGCCCGCTGCCGCCGCGAGCCGCCGGATGGTCACGCCGTCGATGTCGGTCTTCTTCGTCTTCATGACGGGGTAATCGGGGCCGAGAGGCGCCTGCGCGATCCAACGATACCCGATCGCGCGGGCGCCGTGGCGACTCCTCGATCAGTCTTCGAGATCCTCGATGCGCTTCTTCAGCTCGCGCTCGGACAGATCCGAGAGCTTGCCGTCCTGCTTCTCAGCGAGGATCTTGAGCAGCTTCTCCTTCTCCAGCTTGCGCGCCGCGCGCGTCTTGCTGGCCTCTTCCTCGGCCAGCTTGGTCTCGATGACGTACTTGACGACTTCGAGCACGGTCTCGCGGCGCGTGTGCTCGGGCGTGCGCGCGGTCTCGACGAAGCTCTCCTCGGAGACTTCCTTCCACGCCTTGTTGGCCGCCTTGGCCACGGCGTTGAGGTTGAAGTCGTCCTTGGAACGCAGGGGCACGTCCCAGAGCTGCTCGACGTTCAGCTCCCCCTTGACGGACTGGAAGCGGAGCTTGTTGCGGGTGGCGTACTGAAAGATGTTCGGGGACATGTTCTCTCCTGGTTCTCTCCTGAGGTCTCTCCTGAGGTCTCTCCTGAGGCGGTGTCTTCCCAGCTGCCTTCTCTAGCTGCCGACTCGAACGTTGAACACGCGCTGCCTCTTGCCCTGGTGGGCGCGGACCACGAACGACTCGTGACGGGTCGACGAGAACCCGAGCCCCGAGAGCTGCCCCTCGGTGGGGCGGCACTTGGTCTTGTCGCCGATGACCTCGAAGACCTTGCGGTGCGCTTCGAGGCGCGGGTGCAGGAACTCGTTGTAGAAGCCGCGGGTGGGCTCATCGTTCTTGCACCCCTCGACGACGAAGAACGTGTGCTTGTTGCCCACGGCGTTGTCGCCCCAGTAGTTGGGGCTGAGCATGACGGCGCTGATCTTGACGTACTGCTCGGTCTTGAGCCCCCACCGCTCCTGGGAGACGTTGGATGCCGTCACGGCGGGGCTGCCGATCTCGATGCGGTCCACCCGGCCGTCGTCGACGTGGATGGTGGCGACCTCGATGTCCTGCGTGTTCCGGACGGGCTTGTTGTACGAGAAGTGCGACAGCTTGCCGGCGCACTCGACCTCCACCACAAACCCGGGGTCCGAGGACTCGCGGTAGCAGTAGTTGTTGACGACCACGCGGTACGCCCCGTCGGGCGGCATCTTCGTCCACACGACGTTCTCGACCGGCGTGCGGGTCTGGCCGCGTCCCGCGTTCATGTCGACGTCGAGTTCGCCGCCCGTCCAGCCGCGCCGGTTGCGGAAGTAGATGTGCTCCAGCCCGCGCGCTCCCCGTCCGGCAGGCTCGTGGACGTGCAGATCGAGATCGTCGTAGTTGAACCACGAGAGCGACACGCGCAGCGCGCCCTCCACGCGACCACCCGCCTTCTTGACGCGTTCCTTGATCGAGTCGGCGACGTTGCCGCCGTAGGACCACGCGAAGTCGTTGGTCCACCGGAACAGCTGCTTGGGCTCGGGGTGGCAGGGGGCCGTCAGCGACATCAGGTTGCCGGCGTGTTCGTTCTTGAAGAGAAGCTCCAGGCTGGTGGTCTCGGGCAGCACCCGGGCGACGAAGTCGTCGAGGCCGATGTCCTCGGCGCGCAGCTCGTCGCTCTTGGTGTTCTTGCTCACCGCGGCGACCGCGTGCTGCATCAACTCCTCGCCGAGGCCACCCTTCATCAGGGGCCTGACGGTGCCGTCGACCCACTTGACGTCGTTGACAGAGACGTCCGCGATCGTCGCGAAGCGCCGCTCCAGAGCGGGCTCCAGGCCGAGCGCCTCGATGGTCTCCATGGCCTTCTTGACCATCCCGGGGGTGATGAGGGCAGTCGTGCGCTTGTAGTTCTGGGGCGCGACCTTCGTCTCGAAGCTCTTGACCGCGTGCTCGATGTCCTGTCCCTCGGACAGATCCTGCACGAGCGTACCGATGACGGTGTTGCGGAACCGCGCGGCGGGGTTGTCGGCGTTCGCCCACGCGTACATGCTGCGAGCGCGCCCCGGGGGCTTCGAGAGGAACGCACGCTGCGCCTTCATGAAGCCGACCACGGCCGGCTTGTGCTCCTGCCCGCGGTACAGGTTGTTGCTGTCGATGAGCGACAGCACCGTCTCCACCGCATCCGGCGTCAGCTCGACGAGGCCGCGCTCGAAGACCTGCACCGTCGTACGGTAGTCGCCGCGCGCGGTATCCGGGGCCGGCGACTGCAGCGCCTTCGAGATGGGGCCCGTGTAGAAGTGATCCCATGTGAGCGCGCGGCCGGTGTCCTTGTCGAGCGCCCGCGAGCGCTCCGTACCAAAGCTCGTTTCCTTCGGGCCCACCCGGAACAGGTCGCCGATCGCTCCGCGGCGGACGAGATCGCGAAGGCGAGTCGCCACCGCGCCATAGACCCCCGGTGCGCTGTCGGCCGCCTTGTCCCAGATCGTGCGCAGCTCTTCGTTCTCGCCCACGGTGACGACGAGGCCCGCACGGCGGATGAAGTGGCGGCAGCAGGAGCAGTCGTGCTCCGTGCTCTTCTTGTAGAGGGGGTTGGAGCCATCGGGGAAGGCCGCGAGGTACTCCGCCCAGAGCGTGTCGCCAGCCACGTCGACCACGAACACCGTGGGGGTCTTGGTCAGATCCTTGAAGGACGTGGCCACCAGCTTCGCGAACGCGGGGAAGTGATCGAGCATGCGAGATGCTGTACGGCATCTTGCACAACATGTCAACCGCACCGGGGCGGTGTGCTAGGACTGCCTCATGACCAAACGACGCGTCGTGAAGCTCTCGCGCTGGGAGGTGTACCGGCTAGCTGGGGAGGCCGCGCTCGATCCCCGCACGATCCGCCGCGCCGTCGAGCGCGGGATCGACACCATGAAGGCGGCCTACGATCGCGCGCAGCTGCGGGCCGCCGCCGCAAAGCTGGGGATCGTCATCGAGTAGGTCGGGCCGCCGCGTATCTGCGCACGGCCATCGTTGCTCAACGCCCGAAGCTGAGCGCGATCTCTTCCGAGGCTGGCACGAGTAGCTGGCCGTCGCCGCCAGACACGAGCGTCGTGTCGGTCAGATCGTACGCTCCCGCAGGCACGAATACCCCCGCTACTCCATCATCGATCACGACGGTCTTCGACCCCGCGGTCGCCGAGAGTTCGGCGTAGAGTGATGGCCAGTCGGCGAAGACGTTGCCGTGCGCCGGGATCCCGGGGCGCAGGACGAAGACGTTGTCGGCCAGCCAGTCCTGAGCGGCCTGCCGCGCCACCGCGGCGCCGCGCTCTGTGCGCATCCAGGGGCAGAGCGCCAGGATGAGCGCCTGGAGCCAGAGAGTGAGAAAGTCGCGGCGGTCCACTTCACTACCTCCGCCAGAGCACGCCGACCATGTGCGCCTCGCGCGCCGCGTCGATGGAATCACGCGCCTCCGTGATGAGCGTCGCGATCTCGACTTCCAGCGCTGCACGCTGCGCGGTCAGCGCATCGATCTGCGCTTGCAGCTTCGCGGACCGATCCCGCTTGGCTTCGATCTTCGCCCAGTGAGGCCCGAAGTAGTCGGCCGTGCCGGGCTCGCCGTGTACTGGGAAGTGCATGGTGAATGATGGGTCGCTGAGTGACAGGTTGCCTGGGTGATGGGGCGCCTGGGCATGGTGGGTCGCGGGTCGCCTGGATATGATGAGTCGCTTTCCCCTCCGGGGACAAGGGTGATCATCCTTGATCTATGCCCGCAGCAGCGGCTGGTGCCACCGCACACGGTTCATCGCGCGCAGGTGATCGCGCCGCAGCGCCCGCAGCAGTTCGTTGGCGCTCTCGCCACCCGAGCGCAGTGCCTCGCGGATCGTCTCCGGCGTCAGCTCCGGCACGTCGTCCGCGGGCGCCTCGTGTATCACGCTGCGGCAGTCCCGTTGCCGCACGCGGCGGTCCGGTTGCCGCACTCGGCGCAGACGTGCGTGCCCTCGTGCTCGGCGATCAGGCGACGTGCCTCGACGACACCGAGATCGCGCAGGAAGCGCGAGACGCTCTTGCCAGCGAGGCGCGCAGCGCGCTGCACCGTCTTGAGTTCGCGCTGCGAGTCGAACGTGATGCTCGTCGGCGTCGTGCGCGTCGTGCGGGTAGTTCGTGCAGTCGTCATCTCGTCGTGTCTTCGATGTTGACCCCGCCACTAACGTCGCATAACAGTAGCCAGACACGCAAGAGCTATCACGGAGCCCTCGCGTGGGTGTCGAAGGTGTCGCGGTGCGCAATCTCGCCGTTACGAGGTTGTCGCAGAGGTTTCAGCCGGAGGGTGAATGGCTCGGCGCAATGGCGGCGGTCCTGCAGGAGGTGTCACGCCGAAGGGCGGCAAGAACACCCCTGCGCCGAAGGCCGCCGCACCGAAGGCACCCGCAGCGAAGGGTAAGCCGGCGCCGCCTCCTGCCAAAGGCGCCAAGACACCCTCCAGTAAGAAGCGCAAGCGTTTCGCCCTGACCGATCAGGGCAATACCGAGCGGCTCGTCCATCTTGCCGGCAGCGACTTCAAGTACGTCGCGGCCTGGGGCAAGTACATCGTCTGGGTCGGCTCCATGTGGGTCCGCGACGGCAGCGGCGGCCGCATGCTGCGCATGACCAAGCGGGTCATCGAGGACATCGAAGCCGAAGCCAAGGAGCACGGCAAGGACGAGGACAAGGCCAAGGGCGTCTGGAAGTGGTACTACGACAGCCAGGCGCTCAACCGCCGCAACGCGATCATCCGCGCGGCGCACGGCGAGTACAACGTCGAGATCGACGTCAACCAGCTCGATGCCGATCCGTGGCTGCTCGGCGTCAAGAACGGCGTCTTGGACCTGCGTACGGGCAAGCTGCTGCCGGCCGACCGCAAGTACCTCATCACGAAGCGCACCAACATCGACTTCAAGCGCGACGCCAAGGCGCCCAAGTGGCACGCCTTCCTCAAGCAGGTCATCCCCGACGACGATGTGCGCGACTTCGTCCAACGCTACGTCGGCTACTGCCTGACGGGGCGTGTGACCGAGCGCATGTTCTGCATCCTCCACGGTGGCGGCCGCAACGGCAAGAGCGTGTTCCTCGGCGCGCTGCAGGACCTGCTCGGCCCCTACGCCGTGAGCACCGCACCGGGCCTGCTCATGTCGCGGCAGAACGACGCGCACCCCACCGAGGTCGCTGATCTGCACAACATCCGCCTGGCCATCTCCAGCGAAGTGAAGAAGGGCCGCGTCATCGACGAGGAGCAGCTCAAGCGCCTCACCGGCAACGACCGACTCAAGGCGCGGCGCATGAACGAGGACTTCTGGGAGTTCGAGCCCACCTTCAAGCTGATGATCGCGGCCAACCACAAGCCGCAGGTGCGAGACGACACCGACAGCTTCTGGGATCGCCTCGCCCTCATCCCCTTCAACACCCGCATCCCCGATGGCAAGGTGGATCCCCACCTGCGCGCCAAGTTCAAGCAGGAGCTGTCCGGCATCCTGGCGTGGGCGGTCGAGGGCTGCCTCAAGTGGCAGAAAGACGGCATCGCCAAGCCCGACGCGATCAAGGCCGCCACCGACGACTACCGTCGCAACGAGGACATCATCGGCAAGTTCTTCGAGGAGATGTGCCGGTTCGGCAAGGGGTTCCAGACCAAGAGCGCCACGCTGGCCAGCGCCGTCAAGAAGTGGTGCGAGGACAACAACCTCACCTACACCTTCCGCGAGAAGGATCTGGCCGAGAAGCTGGTGGCCAACGGCGCCGTTCGAGGCCGCGTCGGCCCGAAGGTCGATCGCGCACGCGGCTGGATCGGCCTCGGCATGGTCGTCGTCAAGGACGGCAAGTGGGAAGAGCCCAAGCCGCTGCGCGGGCTGCACAACAGCGTGGTGGACGGCGACGACGACGAGCCCGAGCTGATCAAGCCGGGCACCAAGCCGGGTGCCTCCGTGCCGCCGCCGGCCGAGACCGAGACAGAGCCCGAAGCACCACCCCCGCCCAAACCCAGAACACGCCGCGACCGCATCGCCGGCTCGCCGGGCGTCGCTCAGGCACGGCCCGAGAAGGACAGCAACGTCATCGCCATCTCGCGGCCCAAGACCGTCAAGAAGCCCATCGAGCGCGAGTCGCCGGTCATCGACGACGAAGACGCGCCGCCCGAAGACGACGGCGATCCCGACGGCAGCAAGCTCTAGACGAGCGGCTTTTCGACCACCCCCTGTCGAATTATTCGGCCAGCAAGCCTGCGGCCGGAGTTGATCCGGTATGCGAACCCTCCTACTCCTCGGCGGCGTCGTGTACCTGGCCGGCATTCCGTTCGGCGCGCTCATCGCGGCCTGCTACGGCCAGGGCGCAGCACCCGGCGACCGCCCCTCGTGGCGCTCGATCGCCGTATCCGCCCTGCTCTGGCCCCGCTATCTCCGGCGCTGCTGAGCGCTCGAACCACTGCGCACGCGAGCAGCAACAACAGCCTCTCGGTGGACACCAACCCCCGACTTGCAAGCTACACGTAATAAGCCTGCACACTACATCAAACGGGCGCCCCAAACCCCCAACTCGAAAAAAAGTTGGAGGTGTCCACCGCTACACAACCAGCCGATCCGGCGAAAGTGCGTCAAGAGCCGGGATTCATTCAACATTCCGCCGAAAGCCCATACGGCTGAGCCCGCCAGCAGGTGGACGGTGGACGCCGGTGGACGCCTGATCCGGCCTCCGGCCGTATTGCGGATCATAGTGCAAGTGCTCTTGCACTCCGCGTCCGCGTGCGGGGAATTCTAGGTGATCCACGATCGTCCACCCATTCATGGGGTCCCATCCTTTCTGCTAATATTCCAGCACCCCCCAGATCGGCGTCCACAGCCGTCCACCGTCCACCAGCCGCACTGCGTCAAAGCAGCCTGGTGGACTAAGTTGTTGGTCTCGTGTAGGGTGTACACCCGATGCGCAAGGTCTATGTAGCAGCCAAGATCCCCGTCGAGCTTCAGGACGAGATCCACGCCATCGGCAAGCAGATCCTCGCCGAGACGGGCTTCGAGCCAAGCCAGAGCGCCGTCATCGGCAAGCTGCTGCACGAGGCCGTGGCGCAGCGGCGCCACCGGGGGCGTGGCAAACCCACCAGCAAGACGAGTAGGAGCAGACGTGGATCTCCCTCGTCCCCGGAGGGGAAGGGCAATAGCCCTCAATAGCCACCACCAGCCCTCGATAGCCGCCACTCCCCCGACACCAGAAGCGCTCCCCGATGACCAACCAGCCCGCCACCACCGCTACCGCGCAGCCGTGCAAGCCCTGGCTAGCCGGGCGCGTCTGGGTGAGCGGCCATCTGCTGCGTGCCTGGTGGCTCTACACCTTCGGTCCCCTTTGGCCGGGTGGCGAGACCCACAAGCATGTCATCCAGAGCATCACCGGCGCGCTCGGCACGCTGCTCACGCGAGGCCCCCGTTCATGACCATCCTGACTCCCACTCCGATGCCCACGACCAAGACGTTGCTCCAGCAGCTCGCCAGCGACTTCGAGGCCCTCGAACAGGCCAACCGCGAGGAGCGCGACGCCTGGAGTCACGCGGCCGCCGAGCTGGGCGTCGCGCCGTACGGCGGGGCCTACACGATGGATGCGGTCCGCAAGGCAATCAGCAACCTGAAGTTCGAGCGCGATCACTTCATCCGGATCTTCCACGGCTACGACCGGAGCGAGCCGGTACGCGTGTGGCTCCTGAGCGGCCCGATGGGCGGCCACTTCGAGTGGGGTGCGGAGGCCGACATCCGCGCCAAGTACGAGGACGACCCCGACTGCGCCATCGTGGGCTACGTCGAGGTGCGCCGGCTGGCGTACGTCGAAGAGCAGGCCGCCGCCAAGATCAGCAAGCTGACCACCGCCATTCGCGAGGCGACGCAAGGACACGCGAGTGAGTGCGCGTGTGGCCTCTGCGTCGCCCTGAGGGACCCCGCATGAGCAAGGCGCTACTGGAGATCATCGGGCAGTACGACCACGCCCAGCGCACCCGCATCGAGGAGCTGGAAGCCCACGCCGAGTACCTGCAGCACAAGGTGGACGAGCTAACCCAGCTCGCGATGGCCGGTACGCAGGCATCCGACAAGCTGAAGTTCGACCTCATCATGAGCGGCATGCTCCGCAACAAGCCCACCAAGCAGGACATCGCGGTGATGCGGCGCCTCCGCGCTCCGTTCGGCTGCGAGTTCATCCTCGGTGCTGGCTCCAAAGGCGCGAGCCGGTGGCGCATTCACGACGCCAACGACGACGCCATCGCATCCGTTTCCGAGCACGAGGAGGGCTACGCACGGCTCATCGTACAAGCTCTCAACACGCTCTTCGAGATACGAAAGGCCAAGACATGACTATCACGCGGACAGAGCCAGAACTCGCCCTCGCGGAGCTGCAGCGCCTGCGCGTCCAGGCGGAGCGGCTCGCCGACGCCATCCGCGAGATGCGCATCGCCTTCATCGCCAACCGCCACGCGCAGGAGTGGGCCGCGTTCATCAAGCGCCGCGTGCACCTGCCCGAAGACGGTCCGACCTGCCCCGTCTGCGGCATCGCGGTCCCCGATCCCGCCAAGACCTGCCCCAAGTGCGTGCAGGCCGCCCGTACTCCCGAAGCGCAGCTCCTCGCGGCAATCCGCTCGAACTACACCACGTTCGACTGCGCAGCCTGCGGGCAGGTGACCGCCTACGAAGCCGGGGCGACCAGCGAGACGCAGACGGTGTGCGCCAGGTGCGCGCAGGAGGAGTTCGGGCAGAGCCAGAAGCCCGAGAGCCCGAAGCCCTAGCGAGGACGCGTCGTGATGATGTTGCCGTTGGCGTCGACGTCCATCTCGAACGTGCGGCTGACGCGCGGCTGCTGCCCCGTCATCTGCGCGTGCCACTTGTTGAGCGCCTCCTGGCGCTTCTTGCACGGCGGACACGGCTTGACCCCCACCATCTGTGTGAACTTGGCGATCATGTCTCCGAGGAGCATGCCTTGAGCGTAACACACTCCGACCACTTCCTACAGGAGCTGGCAGCCAGGCAACTGCTGCCCGTCGCCCTGCACATCGCCGGGGAGTTCGGACTGGGGGTGGCCGACCTGCATCGCGATCCCGACGTGTGGCTATCGAGCCCCGCCGTCACCGAGGCACGCGCCGCCTTCGCCCGGCACCTGCGCGGCAAGTGCGGCTGGTCGGTCCGGCTCATTGCCAACCTGCTCGGCTACACCCGCCACGGCGTCTACTACATGCTGGGCGAGGGCGGCAGGCGCCGAGCCGTGGCCGCCGAGCGGCGCACCGCCAAAGTCGGCGTGAGGATCTGATGCGCGACGTCTACCGCACCCCGGAAGCGCGGCACGAGTGCAAGCACGTCGAGGTTCTTGTAGAGGACGTGACCCTGCGCCAGGCGCTGGCCCCGACAATGTGGTCTTCAGGGCCCATCTCGACCCACTACGTGTGTCCCGATTGCGGCAGCTGCAGCCACTGCAACCAGAAGTTCAAGCGCATGGACTTCATCCACGATCCGGACGTTCAATGGATGCCGATCCCGACGACCTGACCATCAGCATGCACCGTGTCGTGACCGTCACGGGCTTCGCGCTCGCCATCACGGTCGTCCTCTTCGCCATCATCAAGGGCTTCGTGGACGTCCACGCGCGCGAGCGGTGTCTGGCCGAGGGCGGTGGCTGGCACTGCCAGGACGGCCACGTCTACATGCTGCGCGTCTCGTTCTGCGCCTGCGACCAACCGGAGCTTCGCCGATGACGGGGCCCTATCGAACAGCCGAACCGGCACCCGAGCCTCTACCGGCCTCGCCGCCGAACCGTCTGGTCTGCGCCACATGCAGGCGCAACGGCGATCTAGGGTGCTCTCGCGTGTGGTGCTTCGGCGTGATCGACACCGGCCCCGTCAGCTGGCTGCGTGCCCACATCGTCCGGCCCCTGCGCGAGTGGTGGCGCCCGTGCTGACCCTCATCATCCTGACGGCCATCACCAGCGTGACCATCATCGTCCGCGAGAGCCTGCGCACGGCCGACCGCATCGACGCGCGCCACATGGCGTCCGCGAACAAGCCGGTACCGAAGCTGCCTACACCTTCCGCCGTGCCCCTCGATCCCTACGAGGCCATGCGCGAGGCGCTCGTCGAGAACATCCGTCAAGAACAACGTCTCATCGAGACGACGACCAACCACTACGAGCGGGGAAACGCCGTCGATCGCATACGCATCCTGACCGACGAACTTCGCGCGCTCGACGCCAAGCATCAGCGTGAGTTCGCGGGTCAGTGGGCCGACAGCTCTGATCCCTAGGGCTTGACCGTCGCGCGGATCTTGGCGCGCATCCGGTCCACCGCCGCGCGCTCGTCGGCCGACAGCTTGCTGGCGACCGCCTCGAACTGCTCGTCGGGCAGGTCCAGCATCATGCCTAGGAACGCGCGCGTCGCGTGGCTGAGCGTCTGGGTCTCGGCCTTCGTCATGGTGAGCGTGGTGGGCTCCTGAGAGTTCTGCGATTGCGCATCGCCCTCGTCCCCGCTGCCCATGCGCACGTCCGATTGCACGCCCCGGTGGTCCAGCGCAGTCGGCTGACCCCCGTGCAGCGCCTTGGCCTCTCCCATCTGCACGTGCGCGTGTCCATTCGCCGCCCCGTTCGCCCCCGCCTTGGCCCCCTGGCCGTTGGCAGCACGCGAGGCTGCCTCCGCCGCTGCCTTGGCCGCTGCCGCCGCCGCGCGCTGCTTCGCGTAGATGTACGCCTTCATCAGCGCTTCCTTCTGGTCCTGCTTCTCCAGCGCCATGAGCAGCATCTGCATCTTCTCTTCCGGCAGCTCCGCCAGGATGTGCTCCACCCCCTGCGCCGTCGAGATGGCCGCCTTCAGATCGCCCGGCACGATGCCGAAACGCACCGCCAGATCCGGCACGAAGCTCAACACCACCCCGAGCAGCTGCTCCTTCATCTTTTCCTTGCGCGCGACGCGCTTGAGCACGATCTCGCGCATCATCCCGCGGTCCTGAATCTTCTGGAACATCTCGGCCACCTGGACCTGCAGCTGGATGGCGCGGCTCGCCTGCTGCGACAGATCGCGGTTGGCCTCGCGGTAGTGGCGCAGGATCCCATCGGTCTGCCCCACCATCATGCGCGCGTACACTTCGGCGTGCCGGTGCGCCTGCGCCATGTGCCCCTCGGGCAGGTGTCCCGGCTCGCTGTCGGCGCCATGTGTCATGTCCTCCTGCGCGAGGCGGAAGATGCACCGGCTGAACGACTCGCTGTGACCAGTCGTCGGCCGCATCGCGTGCACCGCGTAGCTGACCACACCGTTCAAACCCTGCGAGTCCTCGACCGCCTGCGTGTAGATCATCGCCGCGAGCGAGTCCGGATCTTGGCCTTCGACCTCGGTGGCATCCCACTCGTGCGCCACCATCTCGCCGTCGATGCTTTTTTGCCGCAGCTGGAAGTACAGACCCGGCACGTTCTTGGGGAACACGCGCATCGAGAGCCACTCGGCAAGCTTCTCCTCGACGGAGGGCCCCATCATCCCCGGCATCCCCGGCATCATCGACCCACCCTCCTCCTCGAAGTCGCCCATCAGCGGCTCGGGCGGGGCCTTCGCAAGCGGCGCCGGAGCCTTACGCTTGGGCGGTGCGCCGTTGGTCTTGGGCATCTTCGGCATGCGGGGCACGGCGGGCACGTCACCGGACGCCATCGAGGAGGGCTTCTTGGGTTTCTTGGCCATGGGCTGATTGATCCCTGATACGCGGCATCGACTTGCATTGCTAGAGGCTGCCGGATACGCTCAAAACCGTGACAACAGCGGCCCCGAAGACGCCCACCCTGATCGCGGGCAACATTGGTCCAGCAGTGTCCGAGGTTGGTTCTCCCGTTGGTTCAACGGAGCCCAAGTCCAAGTCGCACGCCAGACAAGCAAAGGACCCCGAGAAAACGCATGTTTTCGGGCGCCTTCGCCGCAAGTTCGTCGGCGAGATCCGGCTGATGATCGACGCCGACGACGCCCGCATCGCCAAGCGCCTGCGCCAGGTCTACGGCGTGGACGGCGCCACCATGATGCGGATGCTGCTGCGCGAGAAGTACACGGAAGTATTCGGAGCTTTGCCCGTGACGCACGACGGCGAGGACGACTCCGAATGAGCGGTGGCGTCGCCGTTCGCATCCGTCTCGTGCCCCGGCCTCGCAGCAAGCACGGCGTGCGCGCCTACCTGACCCGGCGCAAGAGCGAGGAACGCGCCGAAGAGCTGGAGATCGCTCGCAATTCGACCGAGCGCGCCTACTGGGAGAAGCTCGACCACGACAGCGCCCGCGAGCACGAGAAGGCCCTGCGCCACCAGGAGCGGCAGGACCGCACCCACTCCGAGATCACCGCGACCATCCAGCGCATCGCCCGGCGCGGCGGTCGCGCGCTGCCCACGCAGTTGAAGCAGAACCTGCCCGTCGAGGAACAGATCGAGGGCGACGTGATGAAGCTCGCGGGTGGCGAGCTACTCGGTGCGATGGACGACTTCGAGCAGGCCGCCGAGCGCGCCGAGGAGGCGATCGACGACGAGACGCTCAAGCCGGTCCGAACTCCCAAGGCGCCCCCGGATCCCCAGCTGGACAGCATCCGTGCGCTCGCCAAGATGAACGGCGTCGATGTCGACGACATGCTGGACGACGAGTGATGCACCCACAAGACGGAGGCTACGTGACCACGCACCCGTTCAACGCCGCTCAGTGTGTCGCAGAACACTACCCCTACGGCACGCATCTGCGCGCCGGTCGCGAGCTGCTCCAGGCTCTGTACATCCGGTGCGCCAACACGAGGGGCTTGAAGGGCGAACTGGCTCGGCGCGCCCAGGCTGCACACAAGGCCGCCAGCGAGCTGGCGTGCGAGCTAGACGAAGTCGTCTGCGCTGTCCGGGAACTGACCGACTCGCAGGCGACTGGGTGCTACTACGGACACGGCCGGGCGCCGCTGGCCGGCGCCTGGACCGACTGGTACCGCGACATCGCCGCTACGGGTGAACCCATGTGCTCGCAGGAGCACGCGCTTCTCGCACACACGCTGGTCCCGCTGTGGCTCACGCCGATCCCTCAGGCGTACCCGCCCACCTACCCCACGAAGCGCGTCCGCAAGCTTGTGGGTCTGAAGATCGACTTCGACACCAAGATGCTCGCACTCGTCACGCAGCTGGATCGCGAGATGAACACCGCATGGCCAGAGTACGCCGCCAAAGAGAACGTCTACTGGCGCACTCGCGACACGCGGCAGCGGGGAGTCGCATGAAGCGCACCTACGAGCAGCGTCTCGAAGCCAAGGTCGATCGCTTTCTTGCCAAGCTCACCGTCGACAGTGAGATCTTCGGTCTCGTAGGTCGCGGGTTCCCCGGATCTTTCTACAAGGTCTACGTGCGCGCTGGAGCCGACTCGAAGCGGTGGTGGAAGTTCGAGTGGACCGCCAGTCCGAGCCGCATCGACCCGATCGAGTATCAGGCTCGTATCCCGGTACGTGGACGTGCCACGACCATCTGGGCCCCCATCACCGACCTGCCTGACTTCGTCTGCAGCACCGCACGACCCGCGCTCGTGAAGCTCATGCAGCGCGGCGCGGCGTTGCGCCAGACGCTACCGTCGGAGCCGCCGGAGCAACCCGAATGAGCGCCTCTACGATCCACACGGCCATCCTCGCCGCGCGCCTGACGGGCGCGGCCGATGGAGGCCCCAATGGATCGTGCAGAACGTCGAGATCGAACCGCCCGCTACGCCGAGCACGCGCGTAGCGTTCACGTGCGCGCCTTTCACAACGGCGCCGCATGCCATCACCCCCTCGGGCGCTTCGCTAAGGGCAAGAGCGTCGGTTGTCGTTGCCGTCGTCGCTGGCCCGGCCACAGCCCCAAGATCGCCGTCGGCTACTGCCACGGTGCCGGCTTCGACTACCACCCCAGCGTTCATCAGCGGATTGCCGGCAAGCGTCTGACGCGGGCATGGCTCCACGAGCTGCGCGGCGCCGAGCCTCTCGACGTCATCTTGTAGTAGGATCACGGCATGCGCAGGCCGCCGCTCGTGAGCGTCACCGTTCCGACCTACGCCCGCCCCGACTACCACGAGCACCTCTACAAGACGTTCGCGGCGCAGACCTACCCGTTCAAGGAGCTGCTCGTCTTCGACGACTCGCCCACACCCTCGACGTTCCTGGCCAATACCGGCGACGCGCGCGTGCGCTACTTCTGGACGCCCCGGCGGCTGTCCATCGGCGCCAAGCGCAACGCCCTCATCGAGGCCGCACGCGGCTCGCTCATCGCACACCAGGACGACGACGACGTCTACCGCCCCGGATACCTCGCGACGATGGTCAGTCGCCTCGGGCCCCAGGATCTGCTGACCAAGCTCTCCGTCTGGGATGCCCGCAGCGCCTACGACGGAAGCCTCTGGCGTTGGGACACGCGCTTCGCCGGTCCCGTGCAGTACGCCGTGTCGGGCAACACCGCGCCACTGCGCCTGCCCCAGACCGAAACGGCCCCGGAATCCCTGGACGGGCAGCTCTGGGGCTACGGCTTCTCCTACCTGTTCACGCGCGAGGCCGGACGCGCGGTGCCGTTCGGCGACATCAACCTCGGCGAGGACCTCGACTTCGTCGCGCGGCTGCGCGCAATGGCCCCGGATTACGTGACCCACCAGCCCGATCTGCCCGACACCGTCATCCACACCGTGCACGCGCGCAGCACGAGCCGCATCTACCCCCAGCAGTGCATCGGCTGGTGCACGCCGGTGGGCCTGGCTCCGGCTCCCCCACCCGAGCAGACCAGTGCGGGATCGACGAGTGTGCCGAAGAAGATCTCCCTCGTCCCCGGGCGCATCTACGAGGCCGTGGCCCTCGTCAAAGCCAGCCACACCCCCGCCGAGCTGACCCGCAAGGCCGCCACCTACGGCATCTCCGTCGTCGGCCTCACCGACGACGTGCCACCCCCTCCCGGCCTGCCCGCACCCAAGTTCGGCTACCGCTACATGCGCGTGCGTGCTCGCGCCGGCAAGGCCAAGTCCGTCCGCTCGGCCGTGCCCTGGCCGTTCACGGCCTACGACGAGAGCCGCGTCGTCGCGCTCCAGTAGCTCGGTGTACACGGTTGATTAGGTTCTAATCAACTGCTACGGTTGTCCTCGATGACCGAAACCGCAGAGCAGAAGAAGCGCCGGCTGCAGCGTGAGCGCAGCTCCCAGCGCCAGATCGAGGGCTTCCGCAAGCTCGTCGTCGAGATCCTGGCCGGCGACGATCAGAGCCGCTTCGCCGAGGCGAGTCGCATCTGCGCGCTCGCACACCAGTTCGTCGTGGCGCAGGCGACGCGCATCGACCAGCTGGGCCCCGCGATCCCCGGAGGCGACCTGGACCAGCACCCGATGATGGCCCACGTTATGAACCACGCCAACGCCGTCCTGCCAGCAGCGCAGCCGATGTTCGCGGGCCGCCGAGGACCAATCGCCTTCGGTGCCGACGATCAGACCGCCCGCGACGACCGGGCCGCCGTGGCCATCAAGACGCGCGTGGAAGCCGACGGCATCCGCGCCGCCGCCGCCAGCATGGAGGTGCAAGAGCTGGCCGCGCTGAGTGCGCTCCTCGACAAGTTGGACGCACGCGGCAGCACGATGGACGACTTCATCAACCGCCAGCGCGTCGCCGTCCGGGCGCGCATCGATCAACTCACAACGCGACTCGAAGGGAGAGCCCATGCTGACGTGGTACGTGCCGACGATGAGGGGCGACATCAACCTGCAGGCGCTGGACGGCGGCCACACCCGCCTGACGGCCAAGGAGCTGTCGCCGACGGAGCGTGAGGCAGTCGCCCAGCTCGCCGGCCGCACCTACGGCTGGTTCAAGCGCTGGGTCCCGACCGACGACTACACGCGCGCGATGGCCGCGTTCGAGAACGGCGACCCGCTGCAGCTCGATCTCAACGCCCCCATCGAGATGGTCCAGGCCGTGCTCGCCCGCACGCTCAAGCCTGGCCGCCGCCTGCTCTCGGTCGCCCTCGTCGGCGACAGCGTGCAGGAAGTCTGGCGCTCCGAGGAGGGCATCGTCCCCAAGGCGCTCACGCCGTACCGTGGCGAGGCGCCCCCGCCTGCCCAGGACAAGCCCGCTCCCGTCGTGGAGACCAAGCCGGAGCTGGAAGAGGGCAAGCCCTTGCCGGCAGCGCCCACCGACACGCTCCCGGATCCCCCGCCGGCCGACACCAAGAAGGCCGTCACTGTGGCCCAGCCCGTCCTCGGCTGCCCGGCCCCCGACTTCCCCGACAACCCCGTCACCCGCGCCAACCGAGTGCTCGAAGCTTTCCTCAACCCCGAGCAGATCGCCGACTACCGTCACTACGGCGCCTTCGTCACGCGCGGCTTCGACACTGGCCGCCACTACGCACTGACGAGCCGCGACGCGCGTAGCCTGCTCCGTCAGCGTGGCGGCCGCACGCTCTTCAACATCGACGAGCGCATCTCCTACTGCGTGCACGACTGGGACGTGCCGCCCGCCGAGGAGCTGCTCGCACTGCATTGCTTCCTGGCCGTACCGGGCGGCGAGAGCTACATCACCCGTATCCTGCAGCCCGGTGCCTTCCGGATGTGAGCGCGATGCCCGAAGACAAGAACGTCCTCTGCAACCTCTGCGGCCTCACCTGCAACCTTCCGGTCGGACCTGCCGACAGCGGGGAGACGGACGCTCATGGACTCGTAGAGCAGGTGGTGTACGGACACTACGCCTCGACGCCGGGCAATGGCCACGGCGCGCTCGACGACATGACCGCCTACAAGTTCTCGCTTTGCGAGTTCTGCTTGGACTGGCTGTTCTCGCGGTTCAAGGCTCCGCCTCGCGTATTCGAACGTGACCTGAACTGCAACCTGCTCGACGAGGGCTCGTGGCGTCCCGCGCGTCAGCGTGTAGCGGAGGACGACTGGCGACGGTTCAAGCAAGAGACACTCGACGAGATGGCGCGCCGCGACGAGGCACGAAAAGCGTGAGTCGATGTCGTCCGGCTACGCTCTGAAGTGCATCGGCGGGCCGCTGAAGGGTATGTGGTACATGCGAGGGTCGACGGTGTTGAGGTTCACGAAGGTCAAGGCAGCGGCGCTCGCCGGGAAGCTCAACAGCCTGCCGACGTGGCAGATGTGGTTCGCGACGAAGTACCGGAAGACGGACACCCAGTGAAAACCGTAGCCGAGATGACCGACAACGAGGTCGCGGAGTGTCTTCACACCCTGTCGCACGATGCCGGTCAGCTGATAGGAGATCCGTTCGGCGAAGAGCACGGCAACGGGTGGTGGCGCAAGCTGGTCGTCGAGGCCGCCAAGCGGATCGAGAAGTCCGCCAGGCCATACAAGCTCTTGGGGACGACTACAGGCAGGTTCAGCAGCTCGAAGCCGAACCTGCAGAACACCGTGCGCCTCCAGACTGAGACCCCGCCGCTCGTCGACGTCTGCCGCGAGGCCACCGAGGAGCTGAAGAACCCGCAGGCGGCGCGCCTGGAGCACGCTCTACTCGGCCCCCTTGGCGATGCGGTACGCGAGGCGATCTACCAGAGCAAGAGAGCCGAGTGATGGTGATCGACATCGAGCTGACCCTCAACCGCTGCGCCTTCTACCGGCCGGCCTACAACAAGGTGCAGATAGGGCCGGTGCGGTTGTCGTGGTGGCGAGTCGCCGGCAAGCACGCAGTGAGCTTCGAGGTAAACTGGCGCTCGGGACACTCTTCACCGTGAAGTGCGCGCAACGATCCAACGTCCCCGAGATCCGCGAGAGACCCTCGCCAAGCTCGGGCCCCGACCGTGGGGGTCGCGGTATGCCGAACGTCAGGCAACGCTCGACGTGACAGCCGGGAGAGACCGGCACTTCTACACACCAGGACAACCATGAACAAGGCGATGTTGTTGCCGGGGGAGCGGCGCACCGTCGTGGTCGGCTGGTACAAGACGCGCGCCTCGGCCAACGAGTTCGCCAAGGGACTGCGAAAAGCGCTGCGGTGACGCACCGTGACATGCGCGCGGCGCCTGAAAGGACACCATGACCATCGAGACCGCCAACGCCATCTTGCTCGCCTTCAACTTTGGACTGATCGGCTTCAACGTCCACCGGATGTGGTCGATCCGACAGCTCATGCTCGACAACGAGGCGCTGCATGCCCAGATCGTGAAGCTGGCAAAACAACTAGGACTGCATTCCGCCTGATGCGCGCAGCGAGGATCTGACCAATGTTGTACCTAGGCGGCAAGGGCCGATGCGGAAAGGCCATCACGGAGGTGATTCTCTCGACCACGCCGCGACGCGAAACACTCGTCGAGCCCTTCCTCGGTGGCGGAAGTGTGGCGCGACACCTAGCTCCGCACTTCGCGTCGGTGCTCGCCGGCGACACGCACGAGGATCTGATGCTTATGTGGCAAGCCGCCGCCGCCGGCTGGGTAGGCCCTCGCTCCGTGACCGAAACGGAGTACGCCGCCGCTCGCAACATGGCACCGTGCGCGCTGCGCGCTTTCATCGGATTCGGATGCTCGTACGGGGGGAAGTGGTGGGGCGGATACGCGCGTCCGCGCGGAGATCGCCCATGCCGTACGCACCCAGACTACTACGCGCGCCTCGCCTCGGAGGACGTCGCGAGTCTGGGCGCGATCCTCTCACGAGCCCGCCTGGAGCGTACGACGTACGAGACATGGGAACGCGACATCGACGAGCGGTGTGTCGTCTACGCGGACCCTCCCTACGCCAATACGACCGGCTACAAGTCCGACCGCGAGTTCGACCATGCGGCCTTCTGGATCACGATGCAGCGGTGGCACGACCGGGGCGCCCATGTGTTCGTGTCGGAGTACCACGCACCGGATGGTTGGTGCTCGATCTGGACGAAAGATCAACGTCGGAAGGTGTCCGGCGGTACCGGAGACATGACCCGAGAGCACCTTTTTGCTCGGGTCTGACACACCGTGAAATGCGCGCGTGGGCTGTTTTTCGGCCGATCCGAGGCCGCGCTGTACGTACTGAACACCCGTCCGAGAATCGTACGCGAGGGTCTTGTGCTGTACGTACAGGGCACGTATAGTCTATCTCAGATGACGGGCACGGAGCCCGGCGCGGAGGATGAGGCGATGGCGACGAAAGAGATTTCTCGGTCTGGCAGGAATGTGACGGTCAGGTTGGACGGCGCGGACGCGCGCCAGGCGCACGTGGACTGCGGCGCGCAGCTGTACGTTTACGCGAACGAGATCGACGAGGCGGGCCCCATCGACATGGGCAAGGCGGTCGAGATCTGCGCGGCCGACCCGTCGCTCGTCTACTGCGACGTGACGGTGGGCATCGCTGACGCCGTGGAGATGGGATGGGTACAAGTGAACCACATCGCCTACGTCTGCACGCTCGACGGCTGGGGCGACCGCGAGCCGACGCAGGATGAGCGGGAGTCGTTTTGCGCACTCGTCGAGTCGCGGCTGGCGCAGTGGTACCCGGGGCGCACCGTCGAGGCGTACGTGGACGAGCACGCGCTGGAGTCGCACGTCATGACGGACGACGAGACGATCGACGAACGCGCGCTGTGCGCCAGGATCGGCAAAGACGTCTGGAATGATTGGTGCGCCGGCACGCGTGCCGCGGAGGCTTCGTGAGCCGCTCCGGCAAGCCGACGCTGACCAACGATCAGCGCAAGCGTCCGATGGTCACGATCACCCTCTCGCCCGAGGCACTTGCCCGGCTCGACGCGCTCGCCAAGGCGCGCGGTCAGTCTAGGTCAGGGGCCGTCGAGCAGCTCGTCCGCAACGCGCGGCTGTCCGAGAAGTAGACCCCGTGAAATGCGCGCGGGAGGTTTTCGATGAGAGCAACGCAGATCCGAGTTGAACGAAACGGCTACGCCTTCGAGAACGGACCCGACGGGTACAAGGTGGTCGTCGCGGGCGAGGACGTCATCCACCTGGACCGCGATCGAGCCAACCGACTCGCCCACAACCTTCGTTGTGCGCTTCGCGGCTACACGAAGAAAGAGCGTGCGTGACGTTCCGCCCCGTGCGCGCGACCGACAAGGAGAGACCGATGACTGACGCTGATCAACTGTTACGAAGACTGGTGGCGTTGTGGGACGATGTGTCATCACGATCGGCCACACACGAAGACGCGCGAGCATGTCAACGCGAGTGGGACGCGGTCGATGGTCAGTTAGTCGAGGACGTGCGTCGTCATCTGGCTTTCGATGGGTCATAGAAGCGTGGATGGGTGAGGGGATGGGCACGTACTACAACGGCATCCGTGGCAAACGTCCGAAGCGGATCAAGGTGGTCCGGTGGGAGGTGGTGGACGAACGCTGGCCGATCCGGTGGCGCGTCACTCTCGCATGCGGACACGTTCGCAACGCTGAGCAGGGGTATGAGTGTCAGCCCGGCCAGTACGGTGCCGTGGAGATCAGCGGGAAGTTCTACATCATGCCGCCGCGCGCGCTCAACTGCGCCGAGTGTGCGCCACCCAGCGAATGATGCGCGCGACCGAAAGGTAGAACCTCGAATGCTGATGAGCTGCCTCGTCGAGAAGCTAGATGGTGAAGGGGTCGTGCTCCTCGACCTACAGGTGGTCCCTCGTGAGGGCGAGCACATCGTCCTGGGTGACGGTCGCATGTTCAAGGTCGCCGGTGTCAAGTACAGCATCGGCGACAAGGGAATCTCGCACGTCACGCTGACGTGCTGGATCGTCGATCCGTAGACGCCGTGACATGCGCGCCACTGCGACGCATCGTGAAGCAGCAAGCCCTCTCTGGACGTGCGAGCTTCCACGTGACACTAGCCTGTGGGCACACCGTCGTCCGGTACCCCTCGGAGATGCCGAAGACCAGCATGCGCTGCTACCAGTGTCTGCCCCGACTTGGGGGTGAGGCGTGTGAGTGTGGCGGGTTCTTTCAAGAAGGCGCGTTCGTTCACACGGAAGGATGCGAGCGATGAGATGGACTGACCCGATCCCGGTGCTCACCGCGATGACGACGATTCTCTGGCTCTCGCTGGCGATCGTGCTTGCGCGCGCCTACGGTGAACTCGTAGGTGCCATCTGGTTCATGTGGGCTGGCTTCTTTGCCGTGCACACCATCACGATCTTCGTGGCGTGGTGGGATGTGTTCCGCAGGAGATCGTGATGCGCGGTGTGGGAAAGATCCCGGACGATCCCGGGCTGGTGTTGTTCTACGGAGCGATTGGGATGGCCTGTCTGAGTGTAGTAGTACCCATCACAGTCTACGTCGTGATCGTGGTCGCCAAGTTCTTGGGGCTGTAGCGATACGAGACGATCGAGAGGCGTCATGAGCGAGAGCGAACAGAGCTGGAGCTACGGAAACAAGCACATACGCGGCGGCCGGCTGCTCGTGTGCGCCATGATCGCTACGCGGCCGTACGCCCACTGGCCGATGGACAACCGGGCGTTCGCGCGAGCTGTCGATCGGCTCACCCCCGAGGGCAACATCGTCGCCACCCGGATCCGCACCTACCCCGGGATTGCGGGGCAGCACTGCCCCGACTTTCGCGACATGCTCTCGCACGCCATGTCCTCCTGCCTCGTGCAGTACCTGGCCCCCGACTTCACGCACATGGTCCTGTCGCTCAGTCCCCGCGGGCTCAGCACTCTGGCCAAGGACTTCACCCCCGACGAGATGCGCGCCGCACGTGCGCTCGTCCACGAGTTCTGGTTCGAGGCCCACGGCACATGACCTTCGAGCTTCTCACCCGCCCCGAGTTCGTGCGGCGCGTCTTCGCGCGCGACAAGTACAAGTGCGTCGTCTGCGGCAAGAGCGGCGACGCAGAGCACCTCGACGCCCACCACATCGTCGAGCGGCGTCTCTTCTCCGACGGTGGCTACTACATCGACAACGGCGCCACGCTCTGCGGCGAGCACCACAAGCTGGCCGAAACGACCGAGATCAGCTGCGACGAGCTGCGCGCCCTCTGCGGGATCAAGAGCTGGCACCTGCCCTCGCACCTGGAGGATCCCATCGACAAGTGGGGTAACCCCATCTTGCCCACCGGCAAGCGCATGCGCGGCGAGCTGTACGACTCCATTGCGGCACACCTGCCCCCAAGCGTGCTGGCGCTCTTCACCGAGCACGTGAAGTACCCGCGCACGTACCACCTTCCCTGGAGCCCCGGGATCTCCGAGGACGACCGCGTCAACCGCGATCTCAGCCTCCTGCAATCCGGCCCCGTCGTGGTCACCGCCAAGATGGACGGGGAGTGCACCACCATCTACCGCGACTACATCCACGCGCGCAGCACGCAGTACCGCTCGGACATGTCGAGGGCCTGGGTCAAGTCGGTGCAAGCCTGCATCGGCCCCGACATCCCCGAGGGGTGGCGCGTCTGCGGCGAGAACCTCTGGGCCAAGCACTCGATCAAGTACAACCATCTGTCGAGCTACTTCCAGGTCTTCTCCGTCTGGGATCGCAGCCGGTGCCTGTCGTGGGAGCAGACCTGCGAGTGGGCCGCGCTGCTCGGGCTCAAAACGGTGCCGGTGATGTACACCGGCCCCTGGGACGAGCAGTTGATCCGCAGGCTGTACACGCCCGTTCTCGGCTCGGATCCCTGCGAGGGCTACGTCGTGCGCACCGCCGACGAGTTCTCGATGCGCGACTTCCGGCTGGCCGTCAACAAGTACGTCCGCGCCGGACACGTGCAGACGACGGAGCACTGGCGCCACCAGGCGCTAGAACGCAACGAACTGGATGGATGATGGGCACCGAGAACGCATACCTGCTCCGTGCCTGGCAGCGCGCCAAGCGTGCGGGCGACAAGACGACGAAGCTGCTCTGGGAGAAGCTCATCGACCAGTCGCAGGCGGAGTGCCCCCATCCACCGAGAGCACGCAAGACCAGGCGCACGCGCAGTGGGCGCACCACCAACTTCTGCGGCGCCTGCTCCAAGGTGTTCAAGACGGTGCCCTGATGGCCGACGAGCGCTTCCGCATTCTCGTGCACGATCCGAGCGGTCGCGAGTTCTACATGACCGACAAGAACCGCAACCTGATCGTCTGGACCGGATCGCGCGAAGAGGCCGAGCACGAAGCCGACGAGCGCACGCGCGTACACGGACCGCAGGGCTTCACCTACACCGTGGAGTCCGCCGATCCGCCGCTAGTCGTCGAGGCGCGCGCTGCACTGCGCGACGGCGAGCAGCGCTATCGCAGCGATGACCGCGATCTGCCCGGCCACGACAACGATCTGCTCGTCTTCTCCGGCGGCAACGGCGACTGGTACGTCTCTGTCGTCAAGCACGGCGAGAAGATTGGCCCGTGCGTGCGCATCACGACGAGCGGCTCGCCTCGCGGGCAGGAAGGTGTGTGCGTCGCCGTCGCCCGCCTCCATCGCGCGATGGCCGGCGAAGGTGATGGATGAGAGCTACACCGGAACAGACGCGATGGATTCGGGAGACGCTGCGCGAGTGCCGAGCGCTACGCGACGCACTGGACAGTGACGGAGAGAACGACCTCGGCGCTGCCGTGGAGGATGCTTGTCGCGGGCTACGAACAGCTCTCGGCATCATCGAAGGCACTCAACAGGGGCAGCCGCTTGGCTCATCTTCGCGCGAGAAGCCTTCAAGCGAGGAGAACCGTTGACGCTGGCGCGCGGTTGTGTCCATAGACGAACCATGCCCAGGAGTGATCCCGCCGCGACAGAGGCTCTCGCAGCACGTGACGCAACGCGTGCAGCCGAACGTGTCCGTCTCGCCGCCAAGCCCTCGAACCCGTGGTTGGAACGCGACAAGTGGCGCCTAGAAGTGCGCGCCGACGACTCGCCGAAGTTCTCCCCTCAGCGAGGACGACCGCGCGGCCGCTGACGGAGCGCCGGGATCGACATCGGGGCGGCGGGAATCGACATCGACATCCACGATCGTTGATTGACTTCTAATCAACGAGTCCTAGGATGGGCTAGCCACCTCAACCGCCAAGGAGCGGCCATGCCCCGTAAGACCAAGACTACCAAGACCGAAGCAGTTGCCCCCGTCGAAGGCGCTGTCACCGAGCCCGCGCCCCCGCCGGCTCCGCCGCGCACGCCCGAGCAGTTCAACCTCGCCCTGCGCCGCAAGGTCCGTCTCTTCTACGACATCCAAGAGATGCGCCTGTCAGCCGGCGGGCGCCTGCTCAAGAAGAGCCCCAAGAACCCCATCGAGCTGCACCCCGACGATCTGACCAAGCTCAAGGCCCGCGTGCAGGAGCTGGAAGCGGCCGAGAAGCACGCCCTGCGCGACGTCGCCGACCACCTCGAAGAGGTCCCCTTCTACCGCGACGTCATCAAGGCGGACCGCAAGCGCTGGCGCGGCATCGGCCCCACGATGGCCGGTGTCATCCTGTCGTCCTTCGACATCGCCCGCGAGGACACGCCGAGCAAGATGTGGGCGTTCGCGGGCCTCGCGCCCGTCGCCGCGAGCCGCTGCAAGGCATGCAGCACCGTTGTCGAGCCCCTGCCGAGCGGCGACTTCAAGCACCCCAAGCCGCAGGGCTGCACCTGCACGAGCGCCGGCAAGACCGTGACCGCCGACACCGTCTTCGCCTCCGGCAAGGCCGCACGCCCCGTCGCGGGCGAGAAGCTCACCTACAACAAGTGGCTGCGCACCAAGCTGTGCGGCGTGCTCGGCCCCGTCCTGCTGCAGCTCAAGTCGCCCTACCGCGAGTACTACGACAACTACAAGAACCGCAAGGCGTCCGCCGGTTGGGGGCGCAGCGACGCACACCGCCACGCCGCCTCCATCCGCTACATGATCAAGATGCTCCTCAAGGACATCTGGCTCGCGTGGCGCGAGTTCCTCAAGCTGCCCATCCGCCCGAGCTACCAGGAGCAGTACCTCGGCCACACCCACCAAGGCGGCCTCAAGGCGCTGCGCCCCGAGCCCGGTCAGACCTACACCGACGACGACGGCAACGATCTCAGCGATCAGGTGGCCGCCGCGCTCGCAGACGGCGACGACGTGATGCTCGACGGCGACGTCAACGGCGCCGCCGACGCGTCGTTGCAGTAGGGCTCGAAGAACGCCGTCGCTGGAGTCGTCACCCGAAGCTGTCACGCAAGCCACTTTCCAGCGGACACCCGACACCTACACGCGCGCCGTAGGATGGGCGCCACCCGCTATCTAGCCGCGCGCGCCGAATTGTGAGCGTCACCCGACGAATGACACGCGAGCTGTAGGGTGTACGTCACCCGCTCTTGTCCGCGCGAGCCACCCCGCGAACGCCACCCGACAGTTGACTGCGAGCCATCTTCCGAAGGTCACCCGATGGATCCCTTGCGAGCCATTCGCGCGACGTCGCCCATTGCACCAGCGCGAGCCATTCTAGACACAACCCAACCCGTGTTCCATGCGCGCGCCAGTCGTAGGACGCCGCCCGACACAGGTCCGCGCGCCAACCCCGGATTAGCCTCCCAACAGCCCCACGTGCGCCGATTGTAGACTGACGCCCGAGAGCCGTACGCGTGCCGGGCACCGTTCGTTGACAACCTAGCCGTTCCAGTAGCGTCCCCCGATTCCCCGACGCAGGCCGCCATCTGCATCGCACACCCGAAGCTCGCACGTGAGCCGATGAGCATTCGCAACCCGTTGGGTCAACGCGAGCCACCTGAGGGGGCGCCACCCGTCGTCCAGCTGCGCGCCATTGTCACCGCGCCACCCGAAGACATGAACGCGAGCCGACATTAGAGCATCGTCCGATCAACAGATGCGAGCCGAGTGCTTACGCCACCCGATACGCAACGCGCGAGCCGATCGCATTGCGACCACCGTTGTTCGCACGCGAGCTGTACGTTCCACGATACCCGCATTGCAAACGCGGACCGTAACGCTCACGACACCCGCCTCAAAAACGTGCGCCATGCCTCGTACGACACCCATCTTCCAGACGTGCGCCGATAGGAGGACGTCACCCGCGATCGACGTGAGCCGTGCAACTGAACGTCACCCGCACCCCGTGTGCGAGCCGACATCCTCACGCTAACCCGATGGAAGTCAGGCGAGCCGGTTCCACACCACCCGCGTGTTGTCCGAGCATGTCCCGCGCGCCGTCTCGCTCCGTCATCCGAGCGTGCCACGCGAGCCGTCATCTCGCGCCACCCAACGCCGAAACGCGTGCCGATGAACACCGCCACCCGATCGACCGCCGCGTGCCGATTGACCAGCGTCACCCAGCATGGATCGCGAGCCGTCAAGCGGACGACATCGTAACCACCCTGCGAGCCATAAGGCGGACGAATTCCGAGTTGTTGACGCGTGCCGTGAGCTAGCCACTCACCCGTTCGCCCCGTGCGAGCCGACTGACCTGCGCCACCCGCTGCGTCCATGCGAGCCAACAATTGACACGCCATCCGATGGCGCGACGCGAGCCGTCAACAGTGCGCCGCCCGCTTTCCGCATGCGAGCCGTCAACCGAGTGTCGTCCATCTCTCCAATGCGAGCCGGTCCGTCACGTCACCCGATGCGTCCGTGCGAGCCGATTGTGATCGCCTTCCGAAACACGTACGCGCGCCGACGCACGTCGTCACCCGTTGCTTACGTGCGAGCCGTCACTTCAATGCCACCCGTGATGAGCACGCGTGCCGCTCACCCAAGCGCAATCCGTGATCAGACCGCGCGCCGATGATTCAAGGACACCCTACATGTCCGTGCGAGCCGATTGCCGCGCGCCGATACTGAGGCGCCACCCGTCGTACAAACGCGTGCCACCCAGCTCAACGCCCTCCAAGATGAAGATGCGTGCCGATGCTTCAACGACATCCGCGGTGCTGCCGCGTGCCGATGACTCAGCGACCTCCCACGGTACTGACGCGAGCCACCAGCTGAACGCCACCCGACCTGAAAACGCGCGCCGACGCGAGCCGACCAATGCACGCCACCCGAAGCGAGTACGCGCGCCGAAGATCACCCTTGTCCCCGACCTCGAAAACGCGAGCCATCCTTCCTGCGCTCACCAAGACCACGATGCGAGCTGTCCTTCCAGCGTCAACCTGAAAACCCGTGCGCGCCGTACAGCAAGAGCGACCCGACCCTCCCTTGCGCGAGCCAACCTTCGAGACGCCGTCCATTGATCGTACGCGTGCCGTGTGGATAGAGACCTCCATCCAGTGGAACGCGCGCCGCCTCTAACGAGCAACCCGTAGCTTACGTGCGCGCCGCTGCATCGCGCCATCCGTGATGCTAACACGCGAGCCAGCTCGGCCGGGCCACCCGTAGCTTACGCGCGAGCCACTCCGACGGCGCCACCCATGACTCTTGTGCGAGCCGCTGATGCCTGCGCCTGCCCGTAGTGTCCACCCGCGCCATCCTGGTCACGCCACCCGTTATCTCTGCGCGAGCCTATTGTGGTACGCCGCCCGTAGTATCCGCGCGAGCCGAACCGTTGACGTCACCCGCTCCACTGACGCAAGCCATTGGCAACGCGACACCCTTTGCTCCACCGCGAGCCGTTAGGCGTGCCGTCACCCGAATCCTGGGCGCGAGCCTTGTGGGATAGCGAACACCGTAACCGGTACGCGAGCCGTTGGACAGCCGCCCACCAACTTCGAAACGCGCGCCGACAGTGCCACGACTACCGAGATGCAGGTGCGAGCCGATAGCTCTACGCCAACCGATGCTTCAACGCGCGCCGTCAAGTTCCCGCCCACCGTGCTAAGGGCGCGCGCCGTCACTGGGACGACACCCGACGTTACTGATGCGTGCCGGGTTGATACGCACCTCCCGTGAGTCTCGTGCGAGCTGCTAGCTAGACGCCACCCGAAAGCGGAATGCGCGTACCGATGCACATCCGCCACCCGAAAGTCTCGCGTGAGCCGATGCACACAGGTCACCCGTTAGTCGAATGCGAGCCAATGCACACACGACATCCAGTCAGACGCACGCGAGCCGCTGACAAGACGCGAACCCACTCGAACCGCCGCGCGCCGATCCACGAGCGCCACCCGAGTCTGACGCGAGCCATAGGCGCAACGCAGCCCGTACCAAGAACGCGAGCCGAACGATGCACGTCACCCGGAGCTAACCCGCGGGCCGTCAGCTGCACCCCACATGTGCGGCGCCGCTAGCACGACAACCACCACAGCCGCAAGGCAACCAATCAAGTTTCTATTGACCCGTCGCGGCAACCATGACAGCCTTCATCCCAGGTTCGCACCCGGTCCCACCGGCGCCCGGTGCGAGCATCCGTGACTGGTTGGTCTGTAACGGGACTACATAGGCTCAGAGGGGCCGCCGCCGCGCACGAACCTCGACACCTCGTGCGCGGCGGTCTTCTTTTGTGGTTCTGCCAGGCTCCTGGTAGGCTCAGGCGTAGAGGTACATTCGCCATGTGGCCCATCGCCGCCGCCATCGCCCTTGTTGTCGGGCTCGTCTGGCTCGACCGTCGCGTGTCCACCAAGCCGTCCCCGGCTTCCCCGCCGCCGGGCGCCAGCATCACGACCCCCATCACGGACGCGCCGACCGTCCGCTACTACCAGGGTCTGCTGGCCGACATGCTCTCCAAGCTCACGCAGGAGGACATCGCGAACTTCCCGACGCCGCTGGCGATCAACATGTGGACGGCCGGAGAGGTCGACGGCAACCCCCAGAATCCCCGCTGGGTCGCCGCGCTCTCCGCCATCCAGATCGGCGCCAACGCCGAGGCCAACGGCCCCGATCTCGCGAACCCCGGCAAGAAGCGTGGCTGGCCCACGGACTTCCCCGCCGACTTCCCCGCGCAGCTGCGCACCGACGGGGTGCTCGACTACGCGACGGCCATGCTCCTCAACAACGGCTGAACCATGCGTCGCCGCCGCTACGCCAACAGCAGCGACGAGCCGCTCGTGCAGGCCGCCACCCGCGCCTCGCGAGCCCTCGCTGCCAAGCAGCTGCGTGCCGCGCTGCGCGCCGCCAACGACAACGTCCACCGGACACTCAAGCCCACCTACTTCCACTCGATCCCGCTCGACGCCATCTACGCGGCCGTCGAGAAGACCGGCATCGAGATCGATCCCGAGGAGCGCGCCTGCATCCTCACCGGCCGGCAGGGGCGCGCCAGCTGGCCGCTTCGCCTGCACGGCCGCGAGCTGCCGGTGCGCCTCTGGATCACCTGGCACAAGATGGAGAACACCGGCCGCTACGAAGTCATCGGCGCCATCACCTGAGGAGCCATGCAGCACGTTCACATCGGCCAGGCCCCGCCGGCCCAGACGCCCACGAAGCTCACCGACGCCGACTGCATCGCCCAGCGGGGTTGGGGGCACTTCGCCGTCCACCAGCAATGCGCCCTGTCCTGGTCGGCCGACGGCCAGACACCGACGTACGGCCCGTGCGACTACTGCGCGTCCACCGCCATGCGGCAGTACGTCGCCGACGCGGAGATCTACATCCCGACGGCCGTCGTGGTCGGAGCCATCGCGCACATCGGCTTCGGCCTCGCGCTCGGGCCGAGCGTGGCGGTCGGCCTGATCGTGCCGCTGGCCGTCAACTGGCTGTTCACGATCACGTTCGGCGGCACGATGTAGGAGTTGGCGATGGCGAAGTACAACGGTTGGAAGAACTACGAGACCTGGAACCTCGCCCTCTGGATCAACAACCACGAGGACCTCTACAAGACCGTCCTCCACTACGGGCGGCAGCGGCCCTTCACGGCGGCGACGGCCAAGGCGCTGGCGATGACCATGTTCCCGGACGGGACCCCCGATTACCGCAGCCGAGGCCGCGCTCGCGCCTACGCCAAGGTGGACTGGGAGGAGATCGCCGACGACTTCAACGAAACCAGCGCCCACGCACGGCCTCGGGCGCTCGCCAACCGCACGCGCACGCGCCGTCGCTAGGAGTCGCCCGTGGCAAGTCGCAAGCACAAGAAGGCGCCGAAGCCCCGCAGCGGCGTCGCGCGCGCCATGATCCTCGCGGGCGTGCGCGGCAGTCGCTTCGAGCCCGGCGAGCGCAAGGCCAAAGAGCGCAAGAGCCGCTGGCGCCGTGAGGACTGGGGCGACGAGGAGTGGCGCCGAGTCATCCGCCGGACGAAGCTCGGCGCGCACCTACGACGAGGCCAAGGCACTCTCGACACACGAGCGCATCGTGGCGTCGCTGCGCAAGAAGCTCTAGTCGTGCCCCGCGATCCCCAAGCCGTAGCGCTTCGTGTGCGCACCGCCCTGAGCCCCGACTTGCTCAAGGAGCCCTGGCGCTCGCGTGTGCTCGCCCGCCGGTGCGATCCGATGACCGGCCACTGCTACATCGCCTCCGAGGCCGCCTACCACCTGCTGGGCGGCAAGCGCGCCGGTTGGCAGCCCATGTTCGTCCGCCACGAGGGCCAGCCGCACTGGTTCCTAGTCGGACCGCGCGGCGAGATCCTCGACATCACCGCCCGTCAGTTCAAGACACCCGTTCGCTACTCGCGCGCAATCGGCAAGGGCTTCCTCACCACACGTCCGAGCAAGCGCGCTCGGATCGTCATCGGCAGAGTCGTCAAGAGCTGATAGGCTCCTGATATGACCACCATCAAGCGCCAGCTCAAGTTCGGAGCCATCCACCCCGTTGCGCAGCAGCGCGATCCCGACGCGCCCTTCGTCACACCGATCGAGCCTCGCAGCAGTCGCATCTTTCTCGCCCAGCCGATGGGACTCTTCCAGCCCGCCGAGCTGCGGCTGCTCTCGTCGACGGACGCACCGCTGCGCGTGACGCGCGCGTTCGTCGCCGATCCGGAGAGCCCGGACGGCGAGTGCTACCGCACCGTGACCATCGACCGCAACGGGCCCGTCGTGTCTCTGGAGGCGCTCAAGGATCACGTCGTCGGCATCGCCGAGTGCTTCGCGCTCGAAGTGGTCAACGACTCCGCCGCCGTCGCGCTGGTGGAGCCCGTGCTGATCGCCAAGGACGTCGCGTACGGATCGAACATCATGGCGATGCAAGTCGGCATGCCGACTCCGCGCAAGCAGCGCCGCGAGATCATCCGGGGCAGCACGGGTCTCTCCTGGGTCAACGTCACCGAGCGCGCACCGTTCATGTGCCGCCCACGCAAGCTGACGGTGCGGTCCGACTCCGAGTTCGACGTCAAGCTCTGCGAGATCAAGTTCGGCAACCGCAGCCAGTTCATCAACTGCGACCAGATCGCCGTGGAGCTGTTCAAGGACGGCTTCGATCTCGGTGCCAAGATGGAGTGCGCCTCGGCCTGGCAGGACATCGCGGTGTGCTTTCGCAACCTCGGGCCCCACGATCGCTGGGTGGAGGTGGAGTTCGAGGTGGAGGCGTACAAGCACGCCACTTCGATCCCCGCGGCCCCCATCGATCTGGGTGCGACCTACTCCCCGGCGGGCTGATCGGTTGAGCTTCGCGCCGCAGGGCCAGTGCTATCCGTGGGCGGTGCGCTACGCCGCCCAGTGGCTCCGCGCGCCGACGTCCCACCCCATCGCCGTCGTGCACGGCTGGGTGCATCACCCCCGAGGTCCCCTCGCCGGTCAGACCTACGCGCACGCCTGGATCGAGACCAGGGGCGGTCGCGCGATGGACTGGCAGCACCGCGAAGAGCGCCCGATGACCATCGCGGCGTTCTACCGCCGGTACCGCCCGCTCGACTGCGTCCGGTACACCCCCGAGCAGGCGCTCGCCCTGGCCGTTCGCCACTCCCATTACGGCCCCTGGCACTCCGAGAACTGGGCGCACAAGCCCTGCACGAGCCCCTGGGCGCGCCGGGCTCGGCCGAGGTAGACTCAGCCGCATGGCCAACATCAACGTCCGCAAGGCGATGGAGCGCGTCGGCACCGTGCTCGTCCACGTCATCACGCAGGTCGAGCAGTACAGCGGGATCTCCGCCAAGGACGCGCGCCTCATCGAGAGCCTCGCCGACGGGATCTGTCAGCAGGCCGCGCGCCTTTCGATGGCCGCCCGCGCCGCGCAGGGCCAGCGCGATCCGAAACTCGTCATCCGCGTGCGCAAGGCCCTCGGCTACACCTATCCGTGAGCGTGCTCGCGTACCACACGACGAGCCCTCGCTTCGCGCGGTTGATCGCCGCGGGCGGCTTTCGTGTGCCCGCGCGAGCCAGCCACTCCCGCACCGACGCGCCGGGCATGGGCGGCACGTTCTTCCGCGCCGTCTTCGTCACGCCGCGCAAGCCCACCGCCACGCGCGCCTACGGACCCGCGCTCATCACGCTGCGCCTGAGCGGCAAGCTGATCCCCTACCAGGCGCGCCCTGGTGAGGGCATGGTCGCCGCGATGCAGCGTCACATCCGCATGGCCAAGCGGCTGGGCGCGGCCGGCGTGGACATGAGCCCCGGCTGGCCCGACTACGGCATCATGGTCGTCGACCCCAGGGCGATCCGGATCCTCAAGGTCCAGACGCGCGCCTTCGCGAGCCGCGGCTACCTCTGGGCGGATCGCGCCTCGTGATGACGCCTCCCGAGCACCGAAGTCGGTTCCTCGCCATCCAGCGCGTCAGCCGCAACCACGTCGCGCGCCGCTACGCTGTCGTCTTCACGCGCGGCCAGCACGGCAAGGCGCCCGACGAGGCCATGAGCAGCCATGTCGTGCGCGCCGACAGCGACTGGATCCTGGCGTACGTGCCCATCGCCGCGCTCAACTACCAGACGGCGGCGGAGTCCGGGGCGCCCCGGATCTCGCGGGCGAGGGCCTACGCGATGCGTCCCGGCCCCTTGCCCCCGGGGATCGCCAAGTACGGCAAGTTCGCCCAGCGTCGTCGCATCGCCAAGGGCTACGTCGCCGACGGCAACCACCGCGTCATGGCCGCCGTCATCCGCGGCGACCGCGCCATCCGCATGTACATGCCCCTGGCCGACTACGCGGCGCTCGTGCGCGACGCGGGCAGCCGTATCTCCCGAGGCTCGCGATGATCACACCGTTCGAAGACAGAGCCCGCGCCTTCGCGCAGCACGCGCACGGCGCTCAGAAGTACGGGCAGGAGCCCTACATCGTCCATCTCGCCGCGGTGCGCTCGGTGCTCGCCGAGTACCGCTACACCGGCGACGTGCTCGTAGCGGCGTGGCTGCACGACACGCTCGAAGACACCAAGACCACCTTCAAGCAGCTACAGGCCGCCTTCGGCCAGCAGGTCGCCATGCTCGTCGCGAGCGTCACCAACGGGCCGGGCAAGAATCGCCGTGAACGAAACGAGATGGTCTACCAGCGGCTGCGCGCACAGCCCGCCGCCATCCCGCTCAAGCTCGCCGATCGCATCGCCAACATGCGCGCATCGCTCAAGAACAACCCCGAGCTGCTCGTGATGTACCAGCGCGAGTACCTCGACTTCAAAGGCGCGCTCTACCCGCACTCCGACGACTGCCCAATGTGGCGCGAGCTGGACACGCTCGCGGCTGCGGGCCGTCCGTCTTGAAAAGGGGCGGGCGATGTTCGTCGGTGTAGCAGGCTTCAAAAGCAGCTGGGGCACGTCCGTCATCGAGTGCTTCATCTGGTGCGCCGCCAGGCAGGTCTACGAGGACACATGGACGCTCCGTCGCGGCGAGCCGCTCGCGCAAGAGGCGGTGATCGCCTGCGATCCGGACGCCGAGCGCAAACTCCGCTACGGCGACATCGCCGAGAACTTTCTGTGCTGGGCCTTCATCGAGGAGGGATTCTGGGGCCCCGTCAAGCCGCCGTCGCAGTGGGCCCGCTGGGGCGAGCCCGACGACGGCATCACCATCCGAGGGATGCTCAAAACGGCTGGCTTGACACTATCTCAGGCTGCACTCTAGCCTCCAAGAGGGCTGGCCGCGATGGTGGTTGCCTCGTGGTTCGGATACGTGCGCAGAGCATCGAAGTGGTCGGTTCGACTCCCCACCAGCCCTCAACGTGCCGCTGCGGCGCGCCGCTCAGTCCAAGCGCACGCCGCCGCCTGTGTAAACGATGCCGCGACCGCGAGGATCTCGACTTTCGCGAGCGTGCGATCGTCCGCAACGCGCGCGGCAGCGATCGTAAAGCTGGACGTCCCGGAACCGACCTTACACTCGACTTTGTACACAGGTTGATAGTCCAGCCGTGCAGTTACTGCGGCGACCCCAACCCATCGTGCATGACGCTAGATCGCATCGACCACGCACTCGCGCACACGCAGAACAACGTGGTTCCATCCTGTCTGCGCTGCAACATCGTACGCGGCACAATGCCCTATGCCGCATGGCTGGTAGTCGCGGAAGGTATGCGGCGAGCGCGTGAGAGCGGTCTGTTGGGCGATTGGGGTACCCGTCCGGTTCGATCTGCAGCAGGGCCGTACACGCGTGCTCACCGACTGCGTCTGGCGAGAACGCCAGCTCGTGGGAGCGCTAACGGCTGCGCGAAGATCAGCGACGAGATTGTTTTGAACATGCGCAGACGTCACGCAGCAGGTGAGTCGTACGAGACCATCGCAGGCACCTGTGGTGTGCACCGCACGACCGTACGCCAGGTCTGCATCGGCGCAGCATGGACACATGTCGGAGGCCCTTTGGCGCCCGCGGTGCCAAGAGTCACAGCGCATGGACGACTCCGGATGTACACGAATGGGTGTCGATGCCAGCTCTGCCGAGCGGCCAACACAGCGAAGCATCGCCAGTACCGTGCTCAACGTGCTGCGCGCGCATCGACTTAGGCGGCTGCAATGTCCTTCAAGAGCTGGCTTGGAAGACCGCACTGCACGTGTCCGCTCCTGCCGGCCCCGACTTCCCCGCGATGCCCGGCGCACGGCACCTCACCACTACGGCACGTTCGTCGAGTGATCGAGCGCCTCATCGACTGGACTGCGGTAGGTTAGCGATCACGCAGCGATAGCCCCTATCCAGCCGCGCAGCACACGCGCGCCACACCGTCAACCAGATCGCCTCGACAAGATCGTCACGGCGAGCACTACTTTTTAGTTGACCGGCTGGGCTCGAACCGATAGGGTCGCTCTCCCAGTCACGACGTGTCTGTCAGCCCCAGTCGAGGTGGGTGACGGATGCGAGAAAGAAGGTCCCGATGCCCTTCCAGCCCGCGAGTGCGCTGGAGAAAACGGTTCGTGTCAAAGCTCTCCTGTTGGGCTCGGCAGGAATCGGAAAGACGACCGTGGCGGTCTGCACCGTGCCTCGCCCGGTCGGTGTCCTGCTCTGCGAGAGCGACAGCTCGCTCGACTACGCGCGTGTCGCCATGCGCGAGGACGAGGGGCTGTCGGAACGCGACATCGACAAGGTGCTGAGCTTCCAGAGCGTCGGCACCTACGAGAGCATGCTCAAGGCGGTGCAGGAAGCGCGCGTCGCCGCCGACGCTGGAGAGATCGCGAGCCTCGTGGTCGACCCGTTCAACTTCTGGGCGGACCGCCTCACCGACCAGGCGTTCGGCTGGACCAAGACCAAGGACGGCAACGAGGACGGCCGCCGTGCGCATCCCGAAGCGACCAAGCGCGCGCGCCAGATCATCTACCAGCTGCTCAACCTGCCCTGCCACGTCGTGGTCGTGAGCCACTATATGGACGTCGGCGACGCGGCCAAGCGCGGCGGCCCCGACAAGGTGCCCATGCTCCCCAACAAGGAGATGCGCGCCATCGTCCATGGCATGTTCCCCCACAAGCTCTGGATGCAGATGAACGACCAGGGGCAGCGCGTCTTCGTGACGACGCCCCAGGGTGCGACGGGCCCCGGCGTGCGCGGCTACCGCGGCGCCTCCGAGATCCCCGCCGACTTCGCGGTGCTGATGGACAAGCTGTCCATCCCCGGGGCCTTCAGGCCCAAGATCAAGACCAACGGCACGACGGCGCCCGCCACCGCTGCGAAGAGCAACGGCACTCCGGCACGGCCTCCCGTCGCTGCGAAAACGACAAGCACGACAAGCACAAGACCAACCCACAACAACAACAACATTCGCAAGTAGACAAGGACAATCCCAATGGCCACTGCTCAGAACAGCCACGACGCGACCTACGACTTCACGCCGGTCGACTACGACGTCTCCACCGTGCCGCCGCGCATCGGCGCCGGTCGGTTCACCTGCGAGGCCGCCGCGAGCGTCAAGGGCACCAAGAAGGACAACCTGCCGATGCTCGTCATCGAGTGGACGGCCGAGGCCGTCGCCGACGGCAACGAGGACAACGAGCAGTTCGTCGGCGCCTCGATCTCGGACTTCCTCGTCCTCTCGGACGACAGCAAGTTCCGCGGTCACAAGCTGCGCCTGCGCACGATGCTGGAGCGCATGGGTCTGTCCATGGACCTCGTGCCGCGCCAGATCAGCAACAAGGGCGACCTGGAGGAGCTGATCCAGGCCATCAACGGCCAGAAGCTCGACATCACCGTGGTGCACAAGGCCGACGCCAACGGCGAGCAGCGCGAGAACGTGGAGTACCGCCTGCCGCGCGGCGAGAGCGACGAGGAGCCGGCTGCGGCTCCGCCCGCCCGCCAGGCGGCCAAGAAGCCGGCTGCGAAGGGCAAGGCCGGCCGCCGCTAGGCGAAGCGAGCCATGGTCCATGGCCGGTCGGTTCGCGCCGCCCGGCCATGGCCGTGTCTGGATCGGGGGCGCCTTGGTGGGCGCTCTTCGGACAGGTCGCGATGCGGGTCTTTCTCGTTTCTTCCCGCGCGCGGCCGAGCGCCGTTCGACTCGGTGCCGATCCACGGAGGCAAAGTCGATGCAGCAGCTGTCGCTCTTCGAAGGCAAGGCCATCCGCGATTCCAACGTGAACAGCGGCTTCAGGCTCCTGTACGGAGACTCGGCCGGTTCGCCGAGCCCCGGGATCCCCGTCGTGCAGGCCGAGGTGGAGTGCACCTGCGGCGTCCATGAGGACTGCCCCTTCCACGACCAGCAAGCCGACAACGACACCCGCTGATCCCATGCGCCGCTACCGCGTGACGCTCGACGGCGGGCGCCAGTTCATCATCTACGCCGAGAAGCGGACCATCGCGGTGCGCAAGCTCATGGAGGCCAAGGACGTCGTCGTCTACGACGGCGTCAAGCCGGTGCCCCTCGGCAAGCTCGGACACGTCATCAACGCCACACGCGACGACAGGCCAGCGGCCGACATCAAGAGGGGTGATGAGTGACGCGGCGATCAACGACGAGGTGGTGCGGCTCGCCCAGGCGACCGTCGCAAGTCTGACCGCGCAGCCCTGCGTGGGCGGCGTGTTCGTCGTGGTCATCGGGCAGGGCGACACGCCCACGGTGGCGGGGATCGTCAAGGCCGAGAGCATCGATCTCGACAACATGGTCGCCATGTGCGTCCGCGCGCTCGTGCGTGCGTCGGACGTCTCTGCGGCGGCCTCGATGATCGGGTAGGCCATGCCTGCTGTCGAGGTCATCAACATGAGCAACGGCGACGACGTCGCCATTGCCCGTCAGCAGCGTCGGCTCGTGCGCGTCACGCGCCCCTCCGTCTGGAGTAACCCGTACGCCACCAAGGCCGACGCCCGCTTCGTCCGCCCCGAGAACATCGTCGCCACACGCGAGGAGGCGCTCGCCAAGTACCGCGAGCATCTCGCGCGGCACCCCGAGATCGTCGAGCGCGCCAAGCGCGAGCTGCGCGGCAAGATCCTCGGGTGCTGGTGCTTGCCTCAGCCCTGCCACGCCCAGATCCTCGCCGAGATCGTCAACAAGGCGCACCCCGGCGACGCGGCCCGACCCGTCCCCAGGTTGCCGCCCTCGCCCGAGGAGCTGCTGCAGAAGGCGAGGGAGAACTCGCCGACGACGCTCATTGCCCCTGTCCCCGATGCGGTGGTCGCAGCTGCCCAGATGGGCGCCTACGATCCGCGCGCCTTCGGTGCCCGCTGCGACGAGTGCCCGCTCAAGGGCCGGCATACGCCCGTGCCTCCGACCTGGGCGTCGGGTGGTCCCGGACAGACCAAGCTGATCGTCATCGGCGAGGGGCCCGGCCGCATGGAGATCCAAGAGGGCCGTCCCTTCGTGGGCCCGAGCGGCTCCATGCTGACCAAGCTGCTCATCGACGCCGGTGTCTCGCGCGGCCAGTGCCACTTGACTAACGCAGGGGCGTGCAGGGGCGACACGGACTGGGAGAAGGATCGTGCGGCAGCGTGCTGCTCGGCGCGGCTGTCCAACGAGCTTTCCCGCCTGGACCCCAAGATCCCCATCCTAGCCCTCGGCGCCCCCGCCGCGCGTGTCATGCTCGGCAAGGGCTCCATCCTCAAGACCCGCGGTCTGGTCTGGACGCTGCCCGAGATCGATGCCTCGAAGGTCAAGGCGGGTGAGCGCGCGCTGGTCAAGCGCAAGACCCTCGATCCCAAGAAGTTCGCGGCGGCCATCGATCGCTGCGAGCAGAGCCTCTGGCGACTGCAGGCGCGAGCCCAGCTGGCCGGTCGCACCTGCATCCCCACCATCCACCCGGCCTACGTGCTGCGTGGTGGCGAGCAGCTCCTGCCGATGTTGCGCGTGGACATCAAGCGCGCCGGTCGCGCGGCGCGCGGCGAGCTGGTGCTGCTCGACGACGGACCGTACGCGGTAGCGCGCACGGTCACCGATCTGCAGGTGCAGTTGAAGACCATCCGTACCAAGCAAGTCATCATCGACGTCGAGACGCTTGGCCCCGAGCCGCTCGTGGACAAGATGACGATGCTCGGCATCTCCGAAGTCCCCGACGGCGAGATCGTCAAGGATGACGACGTGCGCGTCGTACTCGCGTCGCCGCCGCGCGAGACGCCCCAGCAGCGGCGCAAGGCGCAGAAGGTGCTGCGCGAGATGGGCGCCGTCATCAACAAGTTCCTCGCCGCCGGTCATGTCGCGGGAGGCCACAACTTCGCCAGCTTCGATATGCTGGTGCTCGACCGCTACGACATTCATCCAGCCGAGGACAAGATCTTCGACAGTCTCATCGCGCACCACACATACGCGTCGCACCTGCGTCAGGGCTTGGACCATCTGGCCTCGATGTACGTCGACATCGGTCCTTGGAAGGCTGAGTTCAAGGCCAAAGGCGCCGAGGAGAAGGGCGGCGTACAGAGCCGCTGGATGTCGAGCGAAGATCTCGACCTGTATAATTCCATCGACGTCCGTGCGAATGCTGTGGCCTGGCGCCGGCAGCAAGCCGATCTGCGATCCGAGTTGGATGTCTATGCGGGGGACATGCGCAGCGCTGCCATCTGCCGCGGCATGGCGGCCGCCGGCTTCTCGTTCGACATGAAGCTGGCCGAGGAGCTGTCGCAGAAGCTGCGGTTCCGTGCGGGCGCGCTGCTCGGGCAGATGCGCATGCTGGTCGGCCGCAGCGACTTCCATCCCGCCCGACCCGGCGATCTCCGGGCGGCCCTCTTCGGGCAGTACAACATCAAGCCCATCGAGATCACCAAGACGGGCCTAGCCTCCACCAGCTCTCGTACCCTCGAAGCCGTCAAGGGCGACACCACGCGCGCCGGCAAGCTCGCCGATCTGATCCTGCGCTGGCGCGCAACCCAGAAGACCAAGCGCACGTTCATCGACAGCATCCGCCCCGGCAAGGACGGACGCGTGCATCCCTCGTGGAAGGCGTTTGGCACCGTCACCGGGCGCTTCTCCTGCTCGCGACCCAACCTCATGAACCTGCCGCGCTGGTCGCGCGCGCTCGAAGATCGCGTACGCGAGCTGTACATGGCGGCGCCCGGTCACGTGCTCATCTACTTCGACCTGTCGCAGTCCGAGATGCGCATGGCCGCGTACCTCTCGGGCGACGAGAACTTCATCGCGTCATGCGAGTCGGGCGACGTGCACACGTCGAACGCCAAGATCCTCTTCCCCGACGCGCGCGATGTGCTGGAGAGCGATCCCAAGGGCAAGTACTGCCCGCGGCACGGTGAGCAGGGCGACGCCAAGAGCGAGTGCAAGTGCGGCAAGCCCTTCCGCGACGTCGCCAAGAACGCCGGCTTCGGCATCCTTTACCAGGCCGACTCCGAGACCATCTTCAAGTTCCTGCGCAGCAAGGGCTTCGACGTCACGCTGCCCGACGTCGAGGCGATGTTCGCGCAGATTCACAAGATCTACGCGCGCTACTACGAGTTCTGCCAGGAGAACATGGCGTACTGCAAGCGCCACGGTCATCTGCGTGAGTTTTTCTCGAACCGCATCCGGTGGCTGGGGTGGTACCCGGCCATCACGGACGTCTCGAACTACTGCCTGGACGACAAGACAGAGGCGCTCACACGGCGCGGATGGGTGCCCGGCTTTGACCTGAAGCCAGGCGACATGCTGCTGTCGAAGAACGCGGACACCGATCAGTTCGAGTGGAAGCCGATCACGCGGATGAATCTGATCCACAACTACGTCGGTGAGCTGATTGAGTTCCGATCGCGATCGTTCAACGCTGTGACGACGCCAGACCATAGGTGGCTGACGCGGCACCGCCGTACCGGCAAGAACAAGTGCCTGCGAACACACGAGCTGGCGGCAGGCAATCTCGACTACTCGATACACCGCACCGGCACGTACTCTGGCGCGAGCTGCAAGACCTACACGGACGACTTCGTCGAGCTGGTGGGCTGGGTGCTGACGGACGGCCACATCGGGTCGAACGTGATTACAGTCACGCAGAGCCGCCGTGGGAATCGGAAGAAGGTCGCCCGTATCGATGCACTGATGGCTCGTATCGGTCCGCGGGTTGGGCGCAGCCATGATCCCACGACGGGCAAGGTCGACTGGCACATGTACAACGGGACCGAGACGGCCCACGTGGTGCGATCCCTCTTCCCGCAGCGGCTGTTGACAATGGACTTCATGCTCGCGCTGACGGCGGATCAGCTGCAGCTCTTGATGCACACGATGCTCGACGGAGATGGCTGCCGCTCGTCCCCATCGTCTCCGACGTTCTTCTGTCGATCCAAAGAGGCTGCAGACGCTTTCGTCACGTTGTGCACGCTGTGCGGCAAGGCCGCAAACATGCGCTGGAAGAAGGGGCAGCTCGCCGTGAAGTCGCCGCAGATGAAGAATCGGCCTCGCGGGACGGGCGGGTGGCTCGTCACGATTCTCAGTCGGGATACGGCGCAGGTGATCGCGCACCCGCAGCGCTACGGGCGCAATCACAAGGCGATCAACCAAGTTCGCCGATGGCAAGCCACCACACGCGTGTGGTGCCCTGTGGTGGCCAACACGTACTTTGTCGCTCGCCGCGAGGGATGCGTGTTTGTGACGGGTAACTGCGTGCAGGGTGGCATCGCCGCGCTGATGAATGATCGGCTGCAGCGCATCCACCCCCACCTTCCCAAGAGGGCCAAGTTCGTGGCGCAGATCCACGACGCGTGCATCACCGAGGCGCCCGGCCGCATCATCCAGCAGCCCAAGATGAAGGACGGCAAGCCCGTCTTGAAGGACGGCAAGCCCGTCATGCAGGGCGTGCTCGAAGGCGCCGTAGCCCTCAAGACCGTCTCGCTCATTCAGAGCGTGTGGGGCGAGACGATCACGACGCCGACCAACGGCAAGCAGTGGGTGATGCCGATCGATCTCAAGTACGGCGTGCGATGGAGTGACTTCGGATGAACGACGACGAACCGGTACAGCTGGCAGCCAAGCGCCGCGGGACGGGCCCGAGTGACATGGAGAGCGCCCTGGCGCTCAAGCTCGATGAGCGCATGTCGCCGAGCGACGTTCGCGTACTGGAGACCTGCTGGGGGCAGCGGCAGATCGACAGCATCGACTCGCCCGATGCCGGCCAGATCGTGTGGCTGCTCCACTACAAGCTCCTCACCACCTGGGTCGACACGCGCGACACGGTGTGGCTGGAGACGACGCAGCTCGGGCGCAATCTGATGCGCCTGTACAAGGAACAGCGCGCCGCAGGGCGTGTAGCAGGAGGACGACGATGAGCGACGAATCGCGCAAGGCTGCGGCCTACAAGATGAACGAGATCTACGAGCAGGTCGGCGAGGTGGACTTCGTCAACTTTTTCCTGGCCATCATGTCGGACCACGGCACCCGGGTGAAGATGACGCTGTCCTGGCCCGCCAACGAAGCGGCCGCGCGCGAGGCACGCGCCGCCAAGAAAAAGGCTCGCAAGGGCACCAAAGCGGCTTGACGCTCCTGCGCAAGAGGAGCAAGATGCGCAAGAGCTTGGAGGCTCCATGACGACGACCGACACCCCCGCTATCGCTAAGACGGCGAGCGTCTACGTTCAGGCCACGGTCAAGCTGCTCGACTACGGTTACGTGCGGCTCATCGACCACATGGGCTCCGACGAGAGCATCATCGAGGCCGCGCGCATGTCTACCGGCAAGGGCTTCAAGGGGTGGGGCGAGCTGGAGATCTGCAGCCGTTGCAACGGTCGCGGCACCAACGAACCCGAGAACGGGCCCGGCTCGCTCTGCAAGCAGTGCCACGGCGGCACCGCACGCGACGCTCAGGGACGGTCTCTCTTCGTCAACAAGCCGGGTGACGAGAAGCTCCTCACCCACCTGTACGAGAATCGCCACGACACGCCCTTCGAGATGGGCGAGATGATCATCGAGGTCAAGGCGCCCATCTTCGTCTTCCGCGAGTGGCACAGGCACAGGGTGCAATCTTATAACGAGATGAGTGCACGCTACACGCCACTGCCCGACGAGAACTACAGCCCGTCGGTGGATCGTTGTCTCGTCGTCAACGCCAAGAACAAGCAGGCCGCGCGCGCCGACGGCGCCGGGGAGCTGACCCACACGCAAGTGCTCGCGTGGCTCGAACGGCTGCACGCGGCGTACGCCCTGTCCCAGGAGGTCTACGAGGAGGGGCTCAAGATCGGCATCCCGAAAGAGATCGCGCGCTGCCCGGTGCCCGTCGCGCGCTACTCCGTCATGCGCGCCAAGACCGATCTGCGCAACTGGCTCGCGTTCCTGACGCTGCGCTCGGACGACAACGCGCAGTGGGAGATCCGCCAGTACGCCTACGCCGTGGGCCACTTCATCTCGGGGCTCTTCCCGCGTACGTGGGATCTCTACCTCAACCACGACCGCAAGAAGCCGGTCATCGACAAGTACGGCTTCGTCCGCATCGTCGAGCGCCAGGCCGCGTGATGAAGCGCGAGCTGGACGACAAGACCATCAAGCTCCTGGCGGCACACGCCGAGCTGGATCCCCGGACGGTCCGGCGCGCTGTCGAGGAGGGTGTAGACGCCATCCGCGCCGCCGCCGACCGCGAGCGGCTGCGCGAGGCCGCCAAGATCCTCAAGGTGAAGCTGCCCGACTGATGCCCAACGATAACGAAGATACCTGCGAGGTGTGCGGCGCCACGCCCACACCGGACGAGCCGCTCGTGATCTGCGAGGGCGCGCTCGTCTGCGGCGGCTGTGCCAAGAAGCACGGCCTGACGCTCGCGCGATACCGCGATGATCTGCGCGAGGATCTCTTCCGATGATGACCGTAGCCGACCTCTCCGCCGATCAGCGCGTTATGTTCGACGCGATGACGGGGCATGCCGACAGCGGCAAGCCTCTGCTCACCTGCGGGGGTCTCGGCGGCACTGGCAAGACGACCGTCACCGGCGTCTTCGCGCGCATGGCCCAGCAGGCCAAGCTCCTCGTGGCCTACATCGCGTTCACCGGCCGCGCCGCCAGCCAGCTGTCGCGCAGTCTGCACAACGCGGGCGTCCGCTTCACCCTCAAGACGCGCAAGGACGAAGAGGACGAGTACCTGTCGGCGGTCGCCGCGATGACCTACTTCGACAAGGACCTGACCGATCGCGACAGCGGTCCCGCCTTCGTCGGCACCATCCACCGACTCCTCTACAAGCCCGTCATCAACGACAAGGACGAGCTGCTCGGCTGGACCAAGCGCGAGCACCTCGATCGCTCCTACGACCTCATCGTCGTGGACGAGGCGTCGATGGTCTCCGACGAGATCCTGCTCGATCTGCAGCAGCACGGCGTGCCCATCATCGCGGTGGGTGATCACGGCCAGCTGCCCCCGGTTCGCGCAGCGGGGGCGCTCATGCAGAACCCCGACGTCCGGCTGGAGGTCATCCACCGCCAGGCGGAGGGCAACCCCATCATCGCCTTCGCCCACCACATCCGCGAGGGCCGCCGCATCGGCACCTTCAAGTCGTCCGACGGTCGCGTGGCCATCCGCAGCCGCCGCGACGTGCAGTCCGTGCTCAAGTCGGTCGCGGACGTGCCGGCGCTCTCGGTCGGGGTCCTGTGCTGGACCAACCGCCAGCGCATCCAGCTGAACGGGCTGGCGCGCCAGTCGCGCGGGCTCAAGGGGCCGCCGCACCTGGGCGAGCCGCTCATCTGCCTGCGTAACCGCGCCCCCGTCTACAACGGCATGCGCGGCGTGCTCGAAGCCGAGTCCAACCCGGGTGGCAGGCCCTGGCTGCTCGACGTGCACATCGGCTTTCCCGACGAGGGGATCGAGGCCCACACACGCTCGCTCTGCGCGCCGCAGTTCAACCGCGACGGCGTCTTCGCCTCCGTCGAGGAGCTGAACGAGCGCGGCATCCGCGTGCGCACCATCCGCGAGGCCGGTGACTTCTTCGACTTCGGCTACTGCCTGACGGTGCACAAGAGCCAGGGCTCGCAGTTCGAGCACGCGATCGTGCTGGTCGACATGCCCGAGAGCCACAACGAGTTCGCGCGCTGGATGTACACGGCCGCGACACGCGGCCAGGAGAGACTCACCGTTTTGAGGTGAGCGCACACCATGGATACAGATCCCGTCGACATGCTCAACGTGGTCGTGCAGCAAGCCAAGGCGTGGCGCCACGTGGTCATCGCGGTCACCGCGGTGCGTCGCATCGACGAGTCGGATGGCGCGACGTTCGATCGTGTCCTGGCCGAGTACAAGAGTCTGTACAGCGTGCTCTGCCAGTCGGGAGGAGCCGTGATGATGGGTCCGCTTCCCACCGGGCCCCGGCTTCCCCCGTTGACTGACGAGGAAGCTGACCTGATGCTCGCCCGTCTCGCCGTGCACTTCAACGAGCCGGTCATGCCGGTTAGCCAGTACTGCGAGAAGCTTCGCCTCTGGGAGCGGGCGATCAACATGCGCGTCGAGCGGACGCAGCTCGCCCTCTACCCCGGGATGGACAGTCCCATGAGCACCGAGGACGGTCAGAAGGTGTGGAGCCTGTATCAGCAGGAAACGGGAAACGTCGCCGCTCTGGATGCCGATCGCAGCATCGCGGTGCAGGCCATGATCGCCGACGAGCACTTCGCCGAGTCCATTACCAACGTCTTCCAGCAGATCACCAAGAGCGCGCTGCTCGCGCGCCTCATCTACGGCGGTGAGGATCTGCGCGAGATCATGTGTCCGGATCACAAGGGCTCGTGGTCTGGGCGCGCATGGGCCGACGAGAGCAAGGGCGAGAAAGCGTGCGGCTGCAACACCGACGGAAACGTCACGGGCTGGCTGCCCAACCCGCCGCGGCACTTCACGGTCAACGGCAAGCTCGTGACGGTTCGGCGCTCGACGGTGACCCACAGCGACATCCTGCGCTTCGCCTTCGGGCGGACGGTCAACGTGTATCAGGTTGTCCAGATCACGTGGACGGCCGGATCGACTCACGGCCATCTCGCCAACGGCGAGGACGTCGAGCTGCGCCCCGGTATGGAGTTCGAGACCGATCCACCCGGCGCGCTGGTCGTCGAGGCAACACGCGCTGTGCGCGAGGGAGACATTCCATGACGAGCGCTGCACCGATTCATGCCGACGACGACGATCGCGCCGGTCCGTTCCTCAAGTGGGCAGGTGGCAAGGGACAGCTCCTCGAAGAGCTGCGCAAGTACATCCCCAGCCGCCCGACGGGCACATTCTTCGAGCCGTTCTGCGGCGCCGCGGCGGTGTTCTTCGGCCTGCGGCCCGCGCCGCGCGCTGTGCTCGGCGACACCAACCGCGCGCTCATCGAGACCATGCGCGCCGTCCGCACCGACGCCCCTCGCGTCATCCGGGTGCTCCTCAGCATCCCCGACACCGAGGCCCAGTACTACAAGCTGCGCGAGGCGTTCAACCTGCAGTACGCCAGCGGTCAGAGCCGCCACTGGATCACGACTCCGAGCACCGGCGCGGCCTGGATGATCTACCTCAACAAGACTTGCTACAACGGGCTGTGGCGCGTCAACCGCAAGGGCGGCTTCAACGTGCCGTACGACGGCTCGCGCACTGGCCGCCGCACGGTCTGCGACGCGTACAACATTCGCAGTGCGGGTCTCGCGCTGCGTGGCGTCAAGCTCACGAGCGAGGACTTCGAGCGCACCGTCGCTCTCGCCAAGCGCGGCGACATCGTCTACTTCGATCCACCCTACGTGCCGGCGAGCGATACCGCCGACTTCACGGCCTACACCAAGGCGCCCTTCGGACCCGACGAGCAGGCGCGCCTCGCCGAGGTCGCTCTGGCGCTCAAGAAGATTGGCGTTACCGTCGTGCTCTCCAACAGCGACACGCCGATCGTGCGCAAGCTCTACGCGCGCGGCTTCACGCTTCACTCGGTGCAGGCGCGCCGCAACATCAACAGCAAGGGCGCCAAGCGCGGCAAGGTTTCGGAGTTGATCATCACCTAGGAGACAGGCACATCCCATGAGCGACAAGAAGGTCAAGAAGAAGCTGGCAACCCTCAAGAAGAAGCTCGCCGTCGCCAGGACGAAGAGCAAGGCGGCGGAGAAGGAGGTCGCGGCAGCGAACAAGCGGGCAATCGCGGCGGACAAGGCTGTCGCCGCGGCGCAGCGCGTGTTGCGGATCGTCCGCGAGAAGGTCACCAAGGCGGACAACAAGGTCCTCGACATCGAGAGCGAGATCGACAACCTGCAGCAGCAGGCCGAGCGCAACCACACCAGCGGCCCCGCGATCCCCGCCAAGGGTCCCGTGTCGGCTGCCTATCCGGCCGAGTGAGCACCCCGATGAGCGAGACGGCTTGCAGCTGCGGCGCGGGGCTCCCCGAGTACCCCTACCACTCCGCCATCTGCCCCAAGGCAGGCAGCGATCCCCGTCGCTGCGCGGCCGTCTCGCTCATTCTCGATCACTCGGACGGTGAGCCCCGTCTGCTCTGCGTCTGGAACCACCGCTACAACGGCTGGGCGATGCCAGGCGGCAAGGTCGAGCCCGGCGAGTCGCCCCAGGATGCCCAGAAGCGGGAGCTGGAGGAAGAGACCGGCATGCTTACCGAGCGCGCCCACCTCCTCTACTGTGGGCCCCACGACATCCAGGCCGAGGTCATCCGTCGCGAGGGCCGTGCGGCAGTCGTCTACGTGTTCGCCGTGACGGCGTTCGGCGAGCCTCGCGAGATGGAGGAGGGCTGCCCTGTCGCGTGGATGACGACGCAAGCGTTTCTGGCGCAGTCGCCTTTCAAGTCCTTCTACGAGCCCGTCCTCGACAAGCTCGTCGCGCAGTGCGACTGCATCGACTGCTCGACGACCGGCGAGCCTACCCACTGAGCTACCATGTCCATCATGTTCGCCCGTCCAGATCTGCGCGGCATGCCGCCCCAGATGCGCCGCTACATCTTGGACTGGTTTCGTCCCGGCAAGATCTTCGACATGGATGTACTCTTCGCGGCGGGGCGGCTTCACATGCGCTGGCAGGACTACCAGCAGCGCGGACGCAAGCCGGGCTTCGCGCCAGTCCACGCGGTCGACATCCGCGAGTACACCGGCCTCGATCTGCACGACGAGAAGACCAGCCAGTGGATCCAGACGTTGTGCCCGCCCGAGGAGCCGCTGGTGCACGTCATCGACGAGGACTAGATGAAGGCCGGAACACGCGTCGTCATGCGAGACACCCTCAAGCGCGAGCTGATGGGGGCGTGTACGTCGGAAGGCCACGTGGACGGCACCGACGACGAGACGTGCACGCGTTGTTCGAAGGCGCACCTCGCCGAGTTCGGCCACTGCGTAGGCGTCGTGCAGGGCCCGACCAGCTACGGCGCGACGTCGGGCCCCGAGGTCGATGTCCGGTGGGAGCCGAGCGGTCTGCGATACGCGTACCGCCCCGACCAGCTGCAGGTGCTTCCCACGCGGGCGAACTACAGCGCGTCGAGGCGCTGCATGACGCTCTGCCAGGCGGACGACGATGACTACTGCGAGTGGCCCGAGTGCCCCCAGAATCGCGACGGCGAGCCCGCGCGCTCCGGGCGCCACTGCCCGCTCGACACGGACCGCGAGGAGCCCTGATGGCCGCCGCACGTCACCGCCACACCTGCCACGCACACGGCTGCAAGCTGCCGGTACCCGAACGCATGCTGATGTGCCGCACGCACTGGTTCTCGCTGCGTAGGGCCATCCGTGACGCGATCTGGCAGGAGTACAGACCGGGGCAGGAGATCGAGAAGGATCCGTCGGTGCGCTACCTGGCCGTCCAGCAGCGCGCGATCGGCGAGCTGGCCGCCAAGACCAGCGTCAAGGACGCCACGCCGTACTTCGTGGCAGCCGAGCGGTGGCGGCAGCGCGCAATCGACGATGGGCTGGGCGATCCGCTGGCGGGCCTGGTGCAGGCGTCATGACAACCGGGGCGACGCAGGACGCGCTGCTCAATCGCGGGCTGCTGCTCGCCCTCGCCGAGCGACGCCGCGAGTTCATCGCGTGGGGAAGTCGCTATCACGCGGCCTATCGCAAGGCGCTGCGCGAGCACCGCACTCCCGCAACCATCCGCGCGCTCGAAGACTACGATCCGGTCTTCGGCGTCCATCGCACGGCCGAGTCCATGCTTCTGGACGGACTGCGCGACTTGCTGATCGGCTTCAAGGATCCGTGGCACCGCCACGCGATCTTCCGCATCGCGACCGCGCAGGCGACGCGCGAGCTGGACGAGCTGCCCGAGCCCGAGACGTACCGCAAGATGGCAGCCGCATTCGACGCGGCGCTGGGAGACCCCCGATGAAGCAACCGTACCGCACTGGCCCCGCGATCCCCGACGCGCACCCTCTTGCTGCTGTAGGGCGTGTTCTTCTCCTCATCGGCCCGCCCGCTACATTCGTCGTGGTGGCCGTCACGATCTGGCGCGTGTGCACCTGGCGGCAGGCATCCATGGACGCCCACATAGCCCTCGAAGCGGCCTATGTGGTCATCGGGCTGGTGCTGTCCGGCGCGGTCGTGACCACTGAGGAGGGCGGCGTTGCCAAGTGCAAGTGGCTCTTCATCGCAGCGACGTGGCCTGTCGGGGCGACGATCGGTTGTTTGATTGTCGGCGGTCTTGGCGTGCAGGAGATGGGCTTGAAGTTGTGGCGGCGGACGCGCAAGTTGCGTGACTGGATCGTCAACGGCGATCCGCCCCCTCCACCACCCCAGGATCCCGAGACCGCCGACGAGACCCTCAACCCCCTGAGGTGAGCATGCGTTACTTCCTCGACACCGAGTTTCTCGAAGACGACAAGCACATCGAACTCGTGTCCCTCGGGCTCGTAGGCCAGGACGGGCGCGAGTTCTACGCTTGCAACCTCGACGCCGATCTCGGGCGCGTCGCGCGCGACGACTGGATGCGCGCCAACGTGCTCCCCGAGTTGCCTCCGTGGAGCGATCCGGCCTGGATGGATCGCGTTCACATGCGCACCGCCATCCAGCGCTTCTTCTACCCCCACGGCACGCTCGCGCATCCAATGCCCGCCACGGCGCCGACCGAGTTCTGGGCCTACTACGGCGCGTCCGACTGGGTGGCCTTCTACCAGCTGATGGGCGGCAAGCTCCTCGGGCTGCCCAAGGAATGGCCCAAGTGGTTCCACGAGCTGAAGCAGCTCTGCGTCGACAAGGGCAACCCCAAGCTCCCCGACAAGCCCGGTGGGCATCACGCGCTGCGCGACGCCCGCTGGAACGCCAGCGTCCACCACTTCCTCACAGCGACGTGACGATGAGCGATCCGCCCTCCTACTACCTGATCGCCTACCTGCTGTCGGCGGCCTACGTCGACAAGGTGGTGGCGGCGTTCGTGCACCGGGACTGGAGCGTGGCTCCAGGCACATCGGCTGGCAGGCTACCGCGCAAGAACGGCCGGCAGCCGTGCGTGACACTCACCCTGCGTATCGAGCAGATCGACCCCAAGCCGGAGCGCGACATCACGCAAGAGTGGCACGAGATCATGCGCGTCACCCGGACCAAGCTGTTTGGTTGGGTCATTCTCCCAGGGCCCAATGCGAGCAAGTACGTCATCGGCCACACCAACATCGATCTCGACGGCACGATCATCGACACTCCCGATGGTCCCCGGCTTACCTCACGCGGCCTCGCGGTCATCGACGGTGGAGCGAAGCGCTGATGGCCAAGATCGTGTTCTGCGAGCTGTATGCCGGGCTGGCCTCGGTGTCGTTGCACCTGCTCGGCCACAAGCCGCCGGTGTCGCGCATCGGCGCCAAGACCGGCTACGCCGCCGCAGTGATCGAGGCGCTCGGGGTTGAGCGCCGCGATGTGCGCAAGTTCCTGCTGGTCGACAGCGACCCCTCGATCGTGGCGGTGCTCCGGTCTCTCGTGTGCGAGTCGTCACGCATGGCGGTCGTGTCGTATCTGCGCCGATGGCCGGCCACGCGCGAGTGGTGGGAGCGGCTGCGCGGGTACACCTACGGACCGCAGGAGATGGAGGCTGCGCGCTGGCTCTTCGTCACGGCCGCATCGCGCGGTGGCATCGGCGGGTTCAAGGGCAAGCACAAGCGGCGACCGTCCGTGCGCGGCTTCATCCCCACGATCCCGTCGCTGTGCGACCGCATCGAGGCGCTCGATCTCGATCCGGCCATGTTCGCGATCCGCCAGGCGCATGCCGGCAGCATCCGGCCGTTCAAGAACGCGGTCGTCTACCTCGATCCACCGTACGCTGATCGGCAGGGGTACGACGTCGAGCTGCTGCAGCACTCAGCAGAGCATGTCTTCAAACAGTGGCGCGCGGCCGGTGCGCGGGTCGGTCTGAGCGAAGGCCGGCGCCTCGACATCCCCAAGGCGCGTGTGATCGACATCACGAAGCGACGCCGCGGTCAGTACCGCCGATCGCTCACCACGTCATCGGCAGAGTATCTTCACCTGGGAGGTGTCTGATGGCGCTCGTGCATGCGCCCTGGAGCGACGAGCAGGTGGAGAGCCTCAACGGCTACCAGAAGGCTGGCTACGTCCATCCATTCACGTACGGCGACGGCGACGCCCAGGTAGATCTCATCGCCACCAAGGACGGCTGGGTGGCCGTCGAGGGCGGACCGGTGGTCCAGACATGGGCGCACGACTTCATGACCGACGGCAGCTGGAAGCGGTGATCGAGCTGCCGGTGGGCACGCGGGTGGCCTTCCGCCCCAACCACCTGCCGCTCGGGTGGATCACCATGCGTGCAGAAGGGCTCGCACTCGTGGACCACGGAGGTAATCTAGTCTGGTATCGGCTGGATCAACTGGAGTCGGTAGATGGCTGAGATGACCAAGTACGCCCTGGTATCGCTGCTCGACAAGGACGGTCGGCTGATGGCGGTGCAGGTGATGCTGCACGCGCAAGCGCACGGCGGCCTGGCGCCTGGCGGCGTGTGCATCGAGGCGATCGTGGAAGCCACGAGTCGCGCCATCGCCGAGGCGGCGCTCGCCGATGCGATGTTCGGCGGCACGCAGGAGTGTGTCGAAGCGTTCTGGAGGAGGATCTCCCTCGTCCCTAGGATCCGCATCGCGGCCATGCGCCGCTACGGCCTGCGCGGCATCGGCCCCGTGCTCACCTACCGTCCGCCGCTGCCGGCTGGCACGCAGGGCTTCGCGGGGGCCCCGTGAAGACTCCCCTGCGCGTCGCGTTCGCCGGAGCGAGCGGCACCGGCAAGTCCACTCTCGCCGAGTGGGTCGCCCACTCCTACAACCTGCCGCTCAACCCCATCGGCGCGCGCAGCGTCGCCGCAGAGATGGGCTTCGCCTCGCCATACGACGTCGACAAGGCCGGCAAGCGCGCCGAGTTCCAGCAGCGCCTGCTCGCTGCTAAGATGGCCTGGGAGGCCGAGCACGAGTCGTTCGTCACCGACCGCACGACGCTCGACAACCTGACGTACACCGCGCTGCACGACGTGCACGCGATCGACGCCGCGACGCTCAACACGGCGGGCAAGGGCTGCGAGCGCTACACGCACATCATCGTGTGCTGCATAGAGTCCTTCTTCGACACCGCGGGGGATCCGGCGCGAATCGCGGACGCCGCGTACCACACAATCTACGAAACGCTGCTGATCTCGTTTCTGGAGCGCGGCCGGTTCGCCACCGTCCGGGGGTTGGAGTTCTCATCGCTCGAAGAGCGCAAGCAGGAGCTGCGCGTGGCGCTGCAGATCGCATGAAGGATCTGGCGCTGCTCGCGGCGGTGCTCGAACGCGACGATCTGTCCGACGCAGCGCGGGCAGCCTTCGAGGACATGCAGCACAAGCTCGATCGCTGGCCGCTGACGAAGAAGCAGCGCCAGTGGATCGAGGCGGCGTTGCGCGGCGAGAAGTTCGAGCCCGAGCCCGAGTACGAGAACCTCGTGTCGTCAGGCCGTGTGCCGCGCGGCCGCGAGGTGCCAACCCCCGCGATCCTGCAGAACCTGCCCAAGAAGCCGCCCCCACGGCGCACGGAGAGTTGAATGCCGCACGTGATGCTCGGTCCCCAGTGCGACGCCTGCCACGGCGAGCTTCGCGCGCCCTGTTCGGTGTGCGGCCGCTCCGTACGAATCGCCAAGGGCGTCGCGGTCCCCCACGAGCGTGCGTTCTGCACCGGCTCGCACATGAAGTACGAGTCGTGTCCCGGCAGCGGCAAGCGCCAGCTGGCTGCAGGAGAGGGAGAGGTCCAGTGAGCGAACATCCGCATCTGATCGACGGCAAGTTCCAGAGCGACAAGTACCCCGAGTGCCCCCGCGGCAAGGTCCCGCTGAGCGTCGACGACAAGTCCGCGCAGGACCTGCTGTGGGAGTACGCCCAGCGGCGGCGCGCGATTGACGCTCAGTTCGCCGATGATCTGGAGCTGGCGCTGCGCATCGCCGGCTTCAGCCCCACCCATCCTGTGACGGTGCAGCAGCCGACGGCCTGCTCGTGTGCCAGCCTGGTCAAGGCGCCGACCACCGAGGTCATCAGCGGCTGCCCCGACGGACAGACCCACCACGTGAGCTGCCCGGTTGCCCAGCACACCATCACGACGGCCACCTGGCCGTGCGGCCAGCCGAAGTTCAAGAAGGTCTGATGCCGAAGTTCATCTGCCGGCGCCCCGACATCCCCGACAGCGAGCGCGTGATGGAGGACGAGGACCCCCGTGGTCGCCGGGCGCTCGCCGAGTACAGCTACCGGGTCGACGCGCAAGTCGGTGAGGTCTTTCACCTGGAGCAGCGCTCACTCGACGAGTCGGCGTGGACCACCCACAAGGTGCAGCGCGTACGGGTCTCGGCGAACCGGCGCGTGGTGGGCCTGATGGTCGTGACAGAGCGGGTAGCCGGGCCCCTCCTCCTCTAGTAGAGTCGGGGGATGGCCACCCTCAAGAAGGACGGCACGTACAGCTGGCGCGCACGGGCCATCGTCGTGCGCGACGCGCGCCACGTTCACAATGGCCCCGACGTCACGAGCGGGCCGCCCGCGCGCAGCAAGGACACCAAGCGCTGGTGCAAGGGCCACGTCGGCCGCGAGCACAAGATCGTCGCGCAGGTGATGGCCGACAAGGGCTACCTTGTCCGTGCTGTGCAGTTCTGTTCGGCGTGCGGTCGCGAGTTCGACCAGTACTACAAGGTGAGCTTTCTGCGCAACGACCCGCCGGAGTGGATGACTCCGGAGCTGCACAAGCAGCTGGAGCAGGCCGAGCACGAGCGGACTGCCCGGCGGCGTCGGCAGGTGGCGTGAAGCCTGCTCGCTCACCGGCCGAGCGGCGGCGCGCCGCGCGTCTTGGGGTGGCGCCGCCCCCGCCTGCCCCGCGGCTGCTGCCCGTCGAGGCGTGCCATTCCATGCGCCTGCCCCCCGGGCTCCTGGGTGGCGCGGATCTCTTCAACCCCTCCCTGCTCGTGCGTGACGGCACGCTGCACGTCGCCATCCGCGCGTACCTGAGCGCCGTCAAGCCGCACTCGCAGATCGTGCTCGGGCAGATCGGCGACGACTGGCAGCTCGCCAACACACGCGTCGTGCGCGGCATCGACGTGGCGCGCTGCGGTGTGCTCGGCGCCGAGGACGCGCGGCTATTCGTGTGGTCCAGCGGACGGCTGGGCGCCATCGCCACGACGGGCAACAGCGGTCTCGACTTCCACCTGTCCGCGTTCGTGTTCGACGAGCATCTGGCCGTCGCCGATCTCTGGCACTTCGCACCGCGCACCAAGAACTGGGTGCCCGTCCTCGATGGATCGGATCGGGTCATGTTCTCACCCAAGGGGCCCCCGATCACCCTCGACATCACAACCCGTAGGATGTCGGATCTCGGCAGCGCGCGTCTGAGCGACAACTGGCGCGGTGGCAGTCAGCTCATCCCCCATCCGGACGGGGGCTTCATCTCGATCGTTCACGAGCTGCGGCGACCGTACGGCGGCGCCGCGCACTACTGGCATCGGTTCGCGCGCTACGACGGCAAGCTCCGCGTGACGGGCGCTTCGCGCGACTTCGTGTTCGCGGGGCTCGGCATCGAGTACGCTGCCGGCATGGCCTGGTGGCGGGGCCGCTGGGTGATCTCGTATGGCGTGGCCGATCGCACTGCGCACCTGGCCGTCGTCGCGCCGGCTACTGTCGAGCAGCTGTTCCTACCGGAGAAAGACAATGCAGGGGCTGGCGCTCGTTGACTCGCTGATCGACACCACCTTCCTCTCGATGGAAGGCTGGTGCAGCCCCGATAAGGCCAAGCGCATGGCCCGCCTCGTAGTCGAGACCGAAGGCAAGACCTGTGTGGAGCTGGGCGTCTTCGGGGGCCGCTCGCTCGCCGCGATGGCGCTCGCGCAGCACCACGTGCTCGGCGCCGGCACCGTGGACGGTGTCGATCCGTACACGGCGGCCGCGGCGCTGGAAGGCACCAATGGTCAGGCCAACGACGAGTGGTGGGCCAAGCTCGACTACGAGACGATCTTGGCGGGCGCCAAGAGTGCGCTGGACCGCCTGCAGCTCACCTCCGTCGCGCGGCTCATTCGCGCGCGCTCGCAGGACGTCGTCGCCAACTACGCCGACGGCTCCATCGACGTGCTGCACGTCGACTCCAACCACTCCATGGAGGTGAGCTGCGCCGAGGTCGAGGCGTGGCACGCCAAGGTCCGTCCCGGCGGCTACTGGATCGCCGACGACACCGGATGGGCGACGATGCAGCACGCGATGCAGCTGCTGCAGGACAAGTACGGCTACACGCTGGTCGAGGACCACTCCGATGCGGGTAGCTCGTGGCGTGTCTTCCGTGCGCCCCGGCATCCCCACCCGAGGCCCGCTCTGCGCTCAGGCGTGCCCCAGGGTCCCATCGCCATCCCCCGCGCCTTCTGTGTGACCGTGCGCGGCGAGTACGTGCGCATGGGCGGTCTCTACAACGACAGGCCAGTCGCCACGGCCCGCTCGTCGCAGGACACCATCAACCACTTCGTCGAGCGCGGCGTCGACGTCCAGTTCTTCTACGGCATCCACGCGCCCAAGCTCGGGATCGTCACGACGCTCCCCTACGAGGTCGACAACCCCGGCAGCGGCTTCAACATGGGTGCCAAAGCGGTCGGCTGCTGGCTATCGCATCGCGCGCTGTGGGCGGCACTGCTGCTGCTACCCGACACGGAGTTCTTCGTCATCGAGGACGATGCCGTCTTCGCCCCCGATTGGCGCGAGCGCATGAGCAAGGCGCTGCAGGCCGCCCCGAGCGACTGGGACATGATCTACGTCGGCAGCTGCTGCACGGAGGGCAAGGTCAAGGGCTCGCTCGGTGGTGGCCTCTACGACGTGCGCTACCCGATGTGCACGCACGGCTACCTCGTGCGTCGCAAGGCCCTGCTGGCGCTCATCGAGACGCAGGACGAAGCACGCTGCTACGGCCCGATCGACATCAGCATGACGTTCCACTCCCACCCCAAGCTGAAGATCTACACGATCCTTCCGCGTGTCCTCGATCAGTACGGAACCACCATCTCCACATGACCACCCCCACGCCCCCGCACCTCGGCGGTGCTCACCACGACAAGCCCGACGCCAACACCTGGATGCCCGACGTCTGGGGCGGCCTGATCGATCGCCACCGCATCCGATCGATGATCGACATCGGGTGCGGGGCCGGGTGGGTCACGCAGTGGTGGGCCCACGCGGGCGTGCGCGCGCTCGGCGTCGAGGGCGATCCGGCCGCGTTCGCGGCGCGACGCACCGACGCGATGTACCGCCACGACTACACGGCCGGGCCCTTCACACCGAAGGACCACTACGATCTCGGGTGGTGTGCTGAATTCGTCGAGCACGTCGAAGAGAAGTACATGGCCAACTGGATGGCCACGATGCAGGCGTGCCGTCTGGTCGTGATCACGTTCGCGACGCCGGGTCAGGGCGGTCACCACCACGTAAACGAGCAGCCGGAGGAGTACTGGATCGATCGCTTCGCCACCGCGGCGTTCGACATCGATCGCGAGGAGACCGCCCGCATGCGCGGTACCAGCCGCGGCGAGGCGTGGGGCCGGCCGACCCTCACGATGTTCCGCAACCGGCTCTTCGGACACCCCGATCCGTCGTGGGTGCTGGGCGCCTTCAAGCGCTAGATGTGCTGCCCCGGGATCGGCCGGAGGATGCCCTGCCTGCGCGCCTCGGCTTCGACCTGCATCCAGACGTTCTGATCGCTCATGCCCGTAACAGCCGCCACGGCATTACACGCGCGCACGGCATGCTGATAGAGACGCTGCTGGTGCCGCACGCTCGCGTAATCGAGGCTGCCCAGGTAGACCCGCATCGCGTGGACCGCGGCGTTCAACTTGGCGCGAGGGATGCGAGCCGAGGCCATCGCTGGTAGAGTAGCAGTCATGGCCGTCACGCGAGGCAGCAGGATCGGGCACGAGCGCGCGCTCATTCCCAACAAGGCCGGCTACCGGGTGCGCGTGTTCACGCCGACCGGATGGCACGACGACGTCGTGGTCCGTGGTCGCGATGGGCTACACCGCCTGGACAAGACGAAGATCACCGACGTGATCGTGTGGCTGCCTCGATGAGCCCCGCGGTCCGCGGCACGGCGGTGCGCATGCCCAACGGGGCGCTCTTCGCCATCGGGCCCCGGCCTCCCCAGGGACCCTGGGTCGCGCGTGCCGGCTACTCCATGCTCGTCCTGGCGGCCGACAGCTACCAGCCGCCGGCCTACACGTTCCCGGGCGTCTGCGTCATCCTGGCCGGCGTGCCCGACGATCGCCGCCGGGGCCTCGACGGCGTGCAGCGTATGTCCATCAAGCGCGCGGCGGCCTACGCCACCAAGCACATCGCCGCCGGCTACAACGCCCTCTTCACCTGCGAGATGGGCTTGAACCGCAGCGCCCTGACGGCGGCCCTCACGCTGATCAACCTCGGCTACTCGCGCCCGCAGGCCATCGCGCTCGTACGGCGTATGCGCGGTGCCATCGCGCTCAACAACCCGAAGTTCGTCGAGATCATCCAGAGCGACTCCGCCAGCGCGCGCTGATACAAAGTCAATCAACTCGCGTAGTTGCCTGCAAGGGCTGAGCCCGAGTAGACTCTGGGCATGGCGCGTCGGACGCAGTATGAGGTCATCGTCGGCAACATCGGCACCGTCTACAGCGGCCCGAGCTGGATCGAAGCGGGCAAGACGTGAGCAAGCGCGCCTTCATCCGCGAGAACCGCGTCGAGCTGAAGGCCGCGATCGAAAACATGACGTCGGGTCGCAAGCGGCAGCACTACCTGGCTTACGGCGGCCGCACCCGCCGTTCGCGCGCTCGCTGAGGAGACACCATGGCTGGCAGAAAGAAGCATCCTGCGCATCACACGTACGTGTACGGCACCAGCTACTGGGATCGTGCCGGCGTCCATCACATCAACGGGCCCTTCAGAACCGAGGCCGAGGCCGATCGCGATCTGCGGCGCGCCAAGCGTCACGATCCGGATGCCAGCTTGCTGCGCACGACGCTCACGCGCTTCCTGCAGATGTCGATGCAGAGGGGTGTCGTCAGCACGACCCACACGGGCACGCCCATGACGTCGAGCGAGCATCTCTCGCGCCAGCATCCCGGGATCCCCTTCAGCAGCCGCGCTCGCGGCAGCCGTAGCAGCCGGCGCCCGCGTATGTACCACTACTTCACGATCATCCTGACCAAGCCCCGTCGGGGCGCCACCAAGTGGCACCCGCACGAGAAGACCGGGCCGTTCTCGACGATCTCGCGCGGTAAGTTCCGCACCGAGCGCGCGGCGCACGCCTGGGCGCGCAAGCACATCCCGGGCACGCACTACCGCCTCAAGCGCTTCCAGGGTGTGCTGGAGTAGGCGCGCCGCCGTGCTGTCGCGCATCCTCGGGTGGCTCAAGGCGAAGCTCACCAACAGCTGGATGAACAATGCCAACTACCTGGCCGCGATGGCGCACTCGGGCTGGGCGGGTCTCATCCTCGGGATCGTCGTGCTCTTCACGATCCCCGGCTTGCCCGATCTCAAGCTCGTCGGGGCCTTCACCGGCCTGCTGCTCATCGGCTGGGCGGCGCCCAAAGAGTTCATCTACGACGCCAACTACGAAGTCCCCGAGCAGACCTTCGCCGACAACATGAGCGACTTCCTCGAATACGTCGTCGGCGCGGCGATCGTATGGGCAGCCATCGGGATCAAGGCGCTCTTGATCGCCCATGGGGCCGCGACCTGATACAGTAGACGGTAGAGCTTGTGCCATGCAGTGCCCGATGATCCCCGACGACACGTTGCCGGCGCCCATCGCGGCCCCGACAATCCCGTCGCCCCCGCCTTTCGATGACGTGACCGACGTCGTCGTGCCTCCGCCGACCCCGTCGTCGCTCGATTGGTCGGGCTTCGCCTCCGAGGCCCTCGACGAAGATGAGGAGGATGCGGCGTGATCGTGCTCGCCCCCGAGCTGCCCGACGGCCCCGTCACCAACGCCGGCAACTCGCTGCTGCAGTACGGCGCCGTCGGCGCCATGTGCGTGCTGCTCATCATCGCGATCGTCTGGCTCGTGGTGAAGTGGAACAAGGCGAACGAGCTGCGCATCAAGGATCAGAAGGAGGCGGCCAGCACGTTCCGCGAGATGGCGCAGGCCAGCGCGAATCTGGTGGTCGAGCTGAAGGAAGCGCTCAACGAGCTGGTCGGCACGACCGATGCCCTCAACGAGGCGGTGAAGGCCAACACCGAGGCGTCCAAGACCATGGAGCGCACCTTGAACGAGGTAGTGCGTGAGGCCGTCCGCGCGACGGGTTATCGTAGATTCACGCCCCCCAGCGGATCCTCGGCGGGAGGATCGGCCCCGGGTGGCGCTCCTGTTCCACGAGGAGGCGCGTGATGGGCTGGTCGCTGACGGGCAAGGGTCGCGCGGAAGCCGAACGCACGAGTGACGACTTCGCGCAGGCTGTGCAGGGGGCTAAACCGCTTCGGTCGGTGGAGGGGATCGACGCACTGCGTGCGCGGTTGCGCGCGATTCGCGAAGAGGTACACATCCGAGCTGCCGTGATGCCGTCCATCCCGGAGATGGCGCCGGTCAAGCCGGACGTGCCGCGCCCCTTGCCGCCCCCGCTTCCCCAGCCGAGGACCCCCGATGCCCAACGACCCGCAGTCCCCCGACCTGCAGCCCGGTCAGCTCCACGGGCAGTCCCCGTCCCCCGGACAGAACCCGGCGACAGCGACCATCCCCTCGCCGTCGACACCCCCTTCGCTGCCATCCGCCCGCGGCTCCCAAGCAAGCCTAGCGGACACTGAGGAGCTGGTCGCCAAGAAGCGCAGTCTGGTCGACGCGCTCGATCAGATCGTCGAGCCGCTCGATGAGATCCTGAAGCTGATGCGAAACGCCTGGCGTGGCGGCGTGATTCTGCTGGCCTTCATGGCCCTGATGGTCGGCGTGCAGGTGCACACGACGCTGCGCATGGCCGCTGTGGAGGAGCGCCTCGACGACGTGATCGCGGCCCAGAAGACCCTGCAGCAGACCGCGACCCAGGTGGCCGCGCGGCAGACCGAGACCGAGGCGACGCAGAGCCAGATTACCCTCGTCCCCTCTGTGTCGCCGGACGGCTCGCCCACCGCCATCGTCGTGGTCAAGCCGCCGCCGGCAGCGAGCGCCATCCCGCCGGTGCCCCTGGCGGCCATCCCCGCGGCCCCGCCTTCCTCGGCCAAGGTCGCGCCGCGCGCCTCGTCGTCCGCTCCCCTTGCGCCCTCCCCGATCAAGTTCGAGCAGTGGTAACGGGCCGTTGTAGCTACGGTACAGCTCGTGTACGCTCAGTGACCATGGTGTCTCGGATGCACGCGCACTGCCGCAGCTGCGACCATCGTGGGTCGCGTTCCAGGTTCTTCCGCGAGCGGCCCGGTGACGTCCCCGCCTTCGGCGACGTGTGCCCGACCTGCGGCTCCGAGAACGTCGACGTCGTCGACCCGGTTGCCTCCGCGCTCGCCGCGCGCGCGCTGCCTGCCGATCGCCGCGCCGCCGCGTAGGGCCGTAAGGCAAGGAGGGTGTCATCATGACCCGGATCCCGCGCGCCGCGCTCAAACAGGCTGGCAAGAGCGTCCACGAGGCGGTTGTACTCCTGCGCTTTCTTGGGTCGCTCACCCCGGCGGAGTTCAAGCGGTTCTTGCGCGACATCCCGCCGCGCGCTCGTCCGATCATGCAGATCCTTCGTCGGGAAGGGCAGAAGCTTCCGATGGGACGGAGGACCCGGGCGGCGAACGACCGGGAGGTTGCGCGGATCATCAGGCATGGCTAGCCGGGCGCCATAGTCGCTGGCCCTCGCCCGACACGCGGCTCCCTGTCCCTCAGGGGATCGTGTTGATATAAGTTGATATGCGACGAGCAGTGTGCTCGCTGCATTGGCCGAGCTGATGCGGTAGACTGCCGCGCATGAAGACGCGCACCCGCATGTTTGCGGCCATGGTCGCCTTGGCCATGGTCACCTTCGCCGCCACGGCGTTCGCCCAGAATCCGACTCCCGGACCGGCACCCACGCTGACGCCGACGCTCGGCATCGTGATGGCGCTCTCGATGGTCCTCGGGATCCTCAACAACTGGATCCAGACCGGCACCGTCCTCGGTCGCTGGATCGCCCCCAAGGCGTGGCTGCCCGACGTGACGATGATCGCCACCGCGCTCGGCGGCTTTCTCGGCTACATCACGTCGCAGACGCCCGTATCGCTGACCGGTTCGGCCATCTTCTACGGGATCATGGCGGCGGTCGGTGCGCTCATCGCGGGTGCGGCACCGAGCGCCGTGATGCACGTGCACGCGACCCTCACGCAGATGCGCCGTGACGCTCTCAAGGCGGCGGCAGCTGCGGCGGCCAAGGCGGCCACCGCGATCGTCCTCGTCTTCGCGCTGCTCGGCCCGACGCTCGCCTGCAGCAAGGCGCTCTTCCCGACGCTCAATGCCGTCGAGCAGACCGTGCTGACCGACCTCGAAGCCGGCAAGACCGACACGCAGATCGCCAGCGACGTGTGCGCCGACCTCGGGGGCACCGCGCAGACCGATGCGATCTGCGCCGACGTGGCCGGGATCATCAACGCCGCCATCACGCTGCTGATGACCACGGGCCTGATGTCGCCCGCGGCCCAGAAGAACGCCCAGGCGTACCGCATGGGCCACCCGCTCACCCCGGCCCCGGCCAAGTAGGAGATCCGTCATGCCCCGTCTCGTCCACGGCCGCGTCGTCGGCGCCTGCAAGCTGCCCTCGGAGCACGCGCTGCTCCACGCCCCCAAGCTCCACTGGTTCCTGAAGAGCGACGCGCCGCCCTCGACGCCCGCGAGCATCGACTGGTCGGGCCCTGCGATGTCCGTCATCACCGACATCGAGGGCAACGATCAGTACGGCGACTGTGTCATGGCCGAGGACGCGCACTACCTCGCCATCCTGACGGGCAACGCCAACGCGCTCTACGCGTACTCGCGCGCGCAGACCCTGGCGGACTACGCCGCGCTCACCGGCTTCAACCCCAGCAATCCGAACAGCGATCAGGGCACCGACCCGATCGCGGACCTCAACTGGCGCGTCCAGAAGGGCTACGCCGACGGCTCCAAGGACGCCGGCTGGATGCTGGTGGACGCGTCGAGCCAGGCGCTCGTGCGCCTCGCGCTCTCGGAGTTCGGCAACCTCAAGCTCTGGTTCGGCATCCCCGACGCCATCATCCAGAGCATGTCATCGCTCGGCCCCGGCTTCGTCTGGGACGTGACGGCCGGCTCGCCCAACAGTGCCTCGGGGCATTGCATCGGCGCTGCCGGCTACAACCCGAAGCAGATCCAGGCCGTCGATGTGACCGAGCAGGGCGTCATCGTCACGACCTGGGGCATGATGGGCCTCATCACCTGGGCGGCGCTCGCCGCCTGGATGGTGCCCTCGCAGGGCGGCGGCGCCGCGGTGCGCGTCAACATGGACTGGGTGAACAAGGCATCCGGCAACGCCCCGAGTGGCGTCAACGCCGCCGCGCTCATCACGGCCTTCAACCTCTACTTCGGCGGCAACCTCCCGGTGCCTCCGTCGCCCTCGCCGTCGCCCTCGCCGACGCCGACCACCACCGCCACCCTCGCGCAGGCCGAGCAGTGGGCGGCCGCCGGCATCAACCGCGGCCACCTCCTGCTCACCCGCTCGCAGGCCATCGCAGCGGCCAATGCGGGCCTGGCGGCCGGCTTCGGGCAGCCGTGATGCGTCTGGGCGCGTTCATCCTGGTGGCCGCTACGGCCATCTCGTTCGTCGGTGCGGGCTGCGCTTCGTGCCAGCCCTCGCCGACGCCGACTCCTGACGCCGGGCCTCCGCCGCCTCCCCCGCCTTCCCTGGACGCAAGCGCCGTCGCCGTCACCGTCTACGGGGAGCTGGTCGAGGCGGGCTTGCTCGCCCCCGACGACAGCGGTCTTGCTGCGGTCCTCGGCGAGTACGAATCCGACGTCCGGCCGGCGTGGCTCGACTGCCTCTTCAACGGGGGTACCGTCGCGCAGTGCCCCATCCCGCTCGACGGCGCGCACCACGTCGCGCTCCACCGGAAGTAGCCTCGCCGTGACCTGGCCGCTCTTCGCCGTCATGGCGCTGGTCAGCGTGGGCGCCGCGTTGTGGCTCCGTGCCAAGGGGCTTGCCAGTATCGGGCTGGAGCTGCCGAGCGGTTTCGGCACGCACCACGTGACCGTGCATACGACCGGCCTGCGGCCCCAGATCACGCTGATGCTGCCGACGACTACACAAGGCAGCGGCTTCAAAGTCGGCAACGCCGTCGTGGCGCCGCAGCCGTACTTCATCAGCATGACGCTCGACGGCGAGCCCGTGGACGTCTCGCAGGCGCTGCCGGGAGTCGGCATCACCCTCAACCTGACCAAGCCTCAGGGTCAGATCGTGGCCGTCTACAAGGAGAGCGTCGCGTTCGGCGTGCTCGATCTGCAGAGCGCGGCGCCCGATACCACTGCTATCATTGCCTACGGACCATGACCCCGCTCATCCACATCCACGTGGGCGCGCTGCCGCCAGTCACCTTCGGCAGCATGGCTGCTTCCATCGGCATCGGCGTCGCCGCGGCCGCCTTCGGGTACTTCGTCGGCGTGCCGCTCTTCGTCGTCGGCACCATCGCCATCGTGGCCTGGGCCTTCGTCTACCTGCACGGCTGGAGCCTGTAGTGGCCTCGGCGCTCTACCTCGTGCCGCGCCGGCAGCAGGTGGGGGTCATCGAGCCGGTGAGCCCCTTTCAGGGCCAGGGCGTGCTCAATCCGTACATCTCGGCGTCGCTCGTCACGCCGATCGTGATTGGCATGTTCGGCGGCAGCATCGCATTCGCACTCGGGGCCTCGTGGCCTGTCATCGGGGCGTCCGCGATGGGCGCGTTCTCGTTCGCCTACCTGCTCGGAATCGGAAGAGACGCGTACTACGCCAAGAGCTGAGCTACACTCGGGGTATGGCGAGCGTCTACAGCGGACTGATTCCCACGGCGCCCCTGCTTGTCCCGGTAGGGGCCATCTTCGTGTCGCGGATGGTCGGCGCCTCCTGGCCGCTGGCGATCATCGTGGGCGTTATCGCGATCCCGATCGTCTGGGCGATCGTCTACGACTGGCTGCTCCCCCGACTTCTCCCGGAGTAGCGCCGTGGGCTCCACCATGAAGATGGAGAATCACCGCGCCAACATCCTGGGGCGGATCGCGGTGGCCTGGGACAAGCGCCCCGACTTGTCGCTGGGGGAGCTGATCGCGGTGTCGCTCGACGACGAGGCCATCGGGATCATGTCCGACGACGCCGTTGTCGTGGCCATCGAGCACTACGTGATGTTCGGCCGGCGTCGCGGGGCGCCCGAGACGTGAGCCCCAACGAGGTGCGCGAGCGCGCCGCCGACGTCCTCAAGGGGCGGCGGCAGGTCGACGACGCGTCGTATCTGGCGCACATGGTGCTCAAGCTGCTCGGCGACTACGAGCAGGCCGTCAACAACCTGTCGGCCGTGCAGACGCGCTGCACCGATCTGCTCGTGAACCAGCAGACGCTCAAGAGCGCCATCGATCGGATCGCAGCGGCGGATGACGAATCACGCATGGCGGCTATCGAAGACGCGTCGATGGTCGCGCGCGGCATCCAGTAATTCTTGATACGTTTTTGATTGACACGAGCTGCCGAGTCGCGTTGTCCGGGTGGGCGGTCAGGTGGTACGCTCTGCGGCAAGAGGCTTCGATGGCTGCGTTTCAGATCCACTACTACTCGTATGGCGGCAACCTGCTGCGTACCGAGAGTGGCGCGCCGATCGCGCTCATCAAGCGCGGCTACAAGGAGATGCGCGCAGGGCGGTGCAGCAGCTTCATGGTCTTCTCGCCAGACCGTCAGGGAGCGACATGGCACGGTCGCGGCAAGGATCTGGCGATGCCCGCCGCAGAGCTGGCCCGCTACATGCGCAACTGGCGCAAGCAGCTCGGTGTGCGCTGGCCGCAGGTCCACGTGTCGCGCCCCGCGTCGATCGGGTGGGTGAGTCATCTGCGCGGCGAGGAGAGACTGGCGATGGAGCGCATGTCGGCCGCGGCACACGAAGAGCGCATTCGTCACGTCATGGAGAGTCGCATCGGCACGCGCCGCCGTCGTCATGGCGACTCGCGCATGGGCACTCCCGTGTACGGGCCGCGCACCTACAAGCGCATGATGGTGCTCATCGAGAACCCCGACAAGGGCACCGAGGAGTACCGCTGGTGGCGCGGCTCCAGCGCCAAGGCGATCCGCGACGCGGCCAAGAGGGCCTACCCGGGCTGCAAGCTGCGCTTTGGCAAGGTCAGCCACCACGTGCGGTGATGCGCTCGCGTCGTGCCACCCGCACGTCGCGTCACGGGGACGCGACCCAAGAGCGCTACCAGGGCGTGCTCGCGCAGCTCGACGCCAAGATGGAGCAGTACCAGGACGAGATCCAGCCGCTGCTCAACTACGCGCGCCGGGCGCCGCCCGCGGAGGCGCAGCGAGCCCTCGCCGAGGTGGAGCGTCTTCGCGCGCGCATACAGCTGCTCAAGGGGCGCTACGAGGCGGTGGCGCGCGCGAAGCGCGAGAGCCGCGAGCGCCAGGAGACGTGGTGGCGATGATCGAGTGGCTCGTTGCAGGTGTCGTGGTGGTCGGTCTCTACTGGTGGGAGACGCGCGTCGTCGCGCCCGTTCGGCGCTACTACACCGCGGCCCCCGGCATGGCCCCGACAGTCCCCGGCCACGGCGGCTCAACCGAGGTCTCCGTGCTTCCCGGCTCCGTCGGTGAGGTCGATCTCGGCACCGATGCGACCATGCCCGCGAACTTCCTCGATCTCTACGTCAAGGGCACCTTCGCGAGCGTCGCCTCCGACAACGACGCGGTCATGCCCGGTCGCCAGGGCTATCTGGCCGAGCCCGACGCACGTGGCGGCCAGCTGCTGCGCATGCGCCAGCCGATGCAGGCCGGCGTCGCCAAGCTGACGGTGAGCTGGTCAGACAACCAGGGTCGGCCCCAGACGTCGACCATCACGGTGCGAGGCAGCGGATGAGCACACGCGTCAAGCACGAGCCGTATCGCGAGTTCGTCATCCGCACGAACCTCACCTCGCATCGCGGCACACGCATGTACGAGGCGGCCGTCTTTCGCGACAGCAAGGTTCTCGATGTAACGTCAGGGCGTACCCGTCCGGAAGCTACGCTCCGTGCGATGTGGCTCATCGAGGAGCATCTGGCGGGGCGTCGGACGCTGCGCAACCTGCGACCGCACGCTTCGCGCACGCGCCGCTCTCGCTAGGAGGTTTTCATGGTCTCGCCCGCACCCGACATCACGACGCCGACCTACGGTTCGATCGATCTGCCCGACTGCTGGGGGATCGACAGCGTGCTGGCCGGCGAGTACAACGACACGCAGATCCAGGCGCTGCTCAAGACGCGTCTGCCCAACGGCCAGCTGATCAAGTTCGTCTGGGGCTACGTGCCCCTGCCGGGCAACCGCTCCGCCTGGGACATGAACGCCGACCGCCTGCGCGCGCTCTGCGATGCGGGGCTCTGCGTGATGCTCGTGCAGCACTGCCGCAAGGGGCTCTGGATGCCCTCGGCCGAGCAGGGCGCCGAGGACGGGCTGTGTGCGGGCAACTACGCCAAGGGGATCGGCTACCTGAGCGACTGTCACATCGCGATGGACGACGAGTCGCTCAAGGTCGGCGGGCCCGCGATGTTTGCGCACGCGACGGCCTGGTGCGGGCCGAACGGGGTGCGCGTCGGCGGCACGCCGGTCATCTACGAGGGCTTCGACCCCGGCTTGTCGCCGAGCCAGGAGTACCTGATCCCCGACGTCAATCGCTACTGGGGCGCCTACGGTCCGTGGGATGTCTCGAAGCGCAGCGTGTGCTGCCGTCAGAGCCTGCAGATCTCACTCCCCGGGATCGGCGGAGTGGACCCCGATCACGCCTTCTCCGACAAGCTCGGGGGCGTGCTGCGCGCGATGTGCCGCCTGGACCTGGCTCCGGCGCGCCTCGCAGCGGCGTGACCTACGATTTGTTGCGCTCGGCCAGGTAGATCAGGCCGAAGATGGCGAGCGGCACGCCCGCGGCGGCCGCCAGCATGGCCAGGGCGCCTCCGCCGGCCATCTTGACAACCAGGGCGCTGCTGAGCGCGGCGAGGCCCGCAGCGGCCGCCGTAGCGCCGGAGGGGGCGGCGATGGCGCCGCTGCCCTCGACCCCGCCGGTCAGCTGCTGGATGGGGCTGCCGGCCCGTCCCGGCTGCAGGACCCAGTAGCCCGGCGTGAGGTCGACCATGACGTTCGACGTCGAGCCGACGGACAGGCAGGCAGACATGGCGAGTAGTTTAGCGCAGATCGGCGCGGGTGTGAGCCGATCTCGTCAGCTCCTGCCAGAAGCGAGCTTGACGGCCGTCTACACGTTGTGTATGTCACGCATCAGCTTGCCCCGTAACGAGCAGATCCACATCAAGGTCAAGGCGGAGGAGAAAGACGCGTTCGTGCGCCAGGCGCAGGCGCGCGGTCTGTCTCTGTCCGCCTGGATCCGGCTCACCCTACTGGACGGCGCCCGCAAAGGAGACACCCCGTGGCCGAAGAAGAGATCCGCTTCCGGATCCGTGTGAAGGATCACGACGTCGAGCACGTCATCCCCAAGAGCCTCGAAGGCTGGGCGCTCGTCAACGAGGTCAGCGGTGCGGCGTGGCTTGGCAAGGTGGGCGAGTACGACAAGGCCACCCGCACGATGACCCTGGAGTGCGCCCTGGTGGTGCCGAGCCCCCCACGCACGCCCGTCATGGTCATGACCCCGAACGGCCCGCGGGGCGGTGCCCAGAGCGCCTTCGACTGCGGTTTCGTGATGGACGTGGACTCGCTCCATCCGGTTCGCGACGTCTACGTGTCGAGCGTGCAGTTCATGGAGGAGGTCTCCGACGGCCTGCGTGAGTGGTGCTTCGACATCCTCGCGCGCGCCATGCTCGGTCCCGTCGACAAGGTCACCGGCAAGCGTCGCCGCAACAAGGCGTAAGCGCGACGTGAACCTCATCGTCCTGTCGCCGAGCCGCGGCTCGGTCTCCGTCGAGCAGCGCGACATGGTGGCCGACCTCAAGGCCGGCTGCATCGAGCGCGACGTGAACCTCATCTTCGAGGACTGCAAGCTGGCGCAGCTCATCGATCAGGCGCGCAACCGCCTGATCTACGTGCTGAGTCGTTACAACGATGAGGACTGGGGCGTGTGGCTCGACAGCGACGTCGACGCGGACGCCAATCTCATCTTCGAGCTGATGCACCGCCCCGAGGAAGTCATCGCGCGCGCCTACCCGCTCAAGGCGGCGGAGAATGCCGAGTCGCATGAGGTGGGCTGGAGCGTCGAGCCGATCGTGGACGGGCAGGGGCGCGGGGTGTGGAGCGAGGACAAGCGCCTCGTGCAGTGCATCTTCTCCGGCTTCGGGCTGCTGATGATGCGCGTCACGGCAGCCAAGAAGGTCGCCGCCCGCTACGGCCTGCGGGGCCAAGGCGCGCCCCGGGATGCCGGCACGTGCGTCCCCGCATTCGATCTGGTCGACAACGAGCTGGGGATCCGCTGCTACGAGGACGTGTCCTTCAGCCACCGCTGGGTCAAGGAGATGGGCGAGCCGCTCTGGCTCGCGCCCGACGGCCACGTGCGTAACGGCGCCCGCAGCGGCTGCTACCTGCCGATCCTGCTGCGCACCATCGAGACGCCGGAAGGGATCGGCCCCGAATGAGCGTGTACGACACCGACGTGCTGCTCTACAGCACTGTGGGGCCGCCCGTGACGGCGGCCACGCTCCGGCGCTGCGGTGCAGGCGGCAGTGAGCTGGAACTCGTGCAGGTCGCCACGGCGCTCGCCAAGCGCGGACACCGCGTGACCCTCGCGCTCGATCTCGACGACGAGGACTGCGGCATGGACGACGGCGTGATCTACACGTCGCACAAGCACCTGCCCCGGCGCGTCAAGGCGCTCTACCTGCAGCGCTACACGCTGCCTCCGCCGGGCCGGCAGGTCCTCGCCGATCGCACCGTCGTACGCTGCAACGATCACTGCGACGCGCGCGACTACGACGCCCTGGCGCGCCTGCTCGCCCACGACGGTGGGATCCTCGTGTGCAACACGAAGTGGCAGACCACGCTCTACCCCTTCGCGAAGCACAAGGCGGTCATTGCGCCGATCGTCGAGGCGCCCCCGATCGTCGAGAAGAAGCTCGGCCAGTTCGTCTACGCCAGCGCTGCCCGCAAGGGGCTCAAGGACACGATGCGCTACTGGGCGTTCTTCATGTCGCAGCTCGACGAGCGCCACCCCGGAGCGCGCGCGAAGCTCGGTCTGAGCCTCGCCGTGGCCGTCCCCGAGTTCTCCGGTGGGCTGCCCGACATGCCCGAGGAGGCCGAGGGCTACGGCATCCACACTGTCGAGACCCCGACGATCGAGTCGTACCGTCGGCTCGTCGCCGAGAGCGAGGGCCTCTTCTACGTGGCTCGGTTCGCGGAGGTGTTCTGTCTACACCCCGATTCGCGTATCTCGGTGCCCGGCAATCATCGTGGTGGTAAGCCGACAGTGCGCATTGCGGATCTCGTCGGGAAGAGCGGCTTCCCTGTGTACGCATGGGACGAAGCTGAGAGTCGTTTTCGCATCGCGACGTGCAACCGCGTGTGGCAGACGAAGATCGCGTCGGAGATGGTTGAAGTCGTACTGGATGAGGGCGGCCCGCTACGGGTCACGCCAGAGCATCTGGTCATGACGTGGAATCGTGAGTGGGTACATGCCGGAGATCTGAAGCCGGGCACCCGGCTGCTGGCGTTGAACTACCGCTACAACGTGGCAGTCCAAGATGGCGATGGGCGATGGGCGAACGAGCATCGTCTGGTTGGGGAGTGGATGCGGGGGCGTCCGCTGGACTCGAACGAGCATGTAGATCATCTGGACGCAGAGCGGCTCGATAACAGTCCCGAGATGCTGCAGGTGCTGTCGATGGCGGATCACTTCCGCAAGACTTTTTGTGGGCGGGATATTCGGTCCGACGCGAACAACTTGCGGCGCTACTGGGATGCGCTGGCTAGCTTGCCGTTTGCGCAACGGGCCGCGGTGTTGTCGATACAGGCGAACAAGCGCGCCGCGACGCGCGCCAGAAAGATCCTGACGGATCCGGCCTACGCCGCGCAGATTCGACATGGACGCCAGAAGGCAGCGAACGCCAGTTTCGAGACGCGTCGTACACGGAGTGCTGCGCGCTTTGCGACAGTTGTTGAACTGGCTGCCAAAGGGGTCGCGGTCGCTGAGATCGCGGACCGTGTCGGCAGTACCGCGAAGTACGTGAGGGAGATGCTGCGTGCGGTGCGCACGCACGGCGGAATCGAGAGTGCGCTGGAGGCACGCCGTGCGCGCAACCACAAGGTCGTGGAGGTTCGCCGTATTCCTGGGGGCCCCGTGTTTGACATGGAAGTCGAGGGATGCCACACCTTCGTCGCAGACGGCATTGTAGTGCACAACTGTTGCCTCGCGGTCCTGGCCGAGATGGCTGGCACGCGGCCGCACATCCTGTGCTTGCGCGGCATCGGCGGCATCCGCGAAGCGCTCACCAACTCCCGGCTGGTGACCAGCGATCCCGAGACGTTCGGTCGTGACTTCCTGCTCGCGCTGGACGAGCCGGAGGGCAACTGGTGCGCGCCGCGCGAGCAGCTCGCCGACCGATCGCCGGACACCATCGCGAAGCAGTGGGAGGAGGTTCTGGGCCTGTGAGCGACGACGAATTCAAGCGCCCCGAGCTGCCGTTCATGCCCGACCATCCGGGCGTGCGCGAGGGGCTCCAAGAGGTGCTCGACGGCGAGTACCGGATCGACGTGCTCGACATCGCCAAGCTTGGGCGGCCGCCCGTCCTCATCGACGCAGGCGCCAATATCGGCGCGTTCACCAAGTGGGCGCAGTTCGAGTATCCAGGCTGCACCGTCCACGCGTACGAGCCCCACCCGATCAACATCGGCTGGTACCGCAAGAACTGTCCCGACGTCGACCTCGTCGAGGCTGCGATCGTCAACTGCCAGCGCGCCGACGGTGAGATGGTGCCGCTCGACGACGTGCCGCTCTTCGACGGAGCCGACAGCGACACGGGCATGTCCGGCATGGCGAGTCTGGAGTGCACCGGCGGCCAGCGCCCCGACAAGACCTTCCGCGTCCGGACCGTGTCGGCGGCCGATCTGCCGCCGTGCGATCTGCTCAAGATCGACACGGAGGGCTCCGAGATCCCCATCCTGCAGGGCTACAAGCACCTCGACGGCGTCATCGCGGTGATGCTGGAGTGGCACGAGTGGTCCGACCAGTTCTACATCGGCGCGTTTCTGGCGAGTCGCGGCTTCCGCTGCGTCGAGCAGCGCATCCGCGAGCCGCTCGAAACGATGGGCGAGCGCTTCTGGGGCCACTACGGCACGCTCAAGTTCGTACGCCCCGCGTTCCTGACGGAATGCACGGCGTGCCGTCCGGGTCCGGGTCTACGCCGCGGGTTTCTGCGCGCGGACGGTCTGCGTGCGTGTCGCGAGTGCCTCGACGTGTGGAAGCCGAACCTCGTCGCCGCGTCGCCCCTCGATCCCGCCAAGGGCGACGGGCACGTCATGATCTACAAGACGAACTTCGGCGAGGCGCGCATGTACTGGGCGCACGATCGTGTTCTGGTGGGCGGTCTGCTGACACACGAGAGCCTGGCCAAGATCAAGCAGCTGGGCGTGACGCATGTCATCACGGCCGACGAGCACAACGACGCGGTGTGGTGGCCGCGCGATCGGCTCTGCGCGCTGCCGTTCTACGATGACGGTGAGCCGATCGAACGCCGCTCGAACCCTCCGGATCTAGGCAAGGGTATCGAGTTCGCCGAGCGCGTCCTGAGCGAATCCGGCACGATCCTCTACTGTCACTGCCGCATGGGCGGCAGCCGCGGGCCGGCGATGGGCTATATGGCGCTTCGTGCAGGACTGAAGATGTCCAAGCCCGAGGCGCTCGCCTGCGTGCTGCGCACGCGCGGGGACTGGAACCCGCACGCCAACTACATCGCGTCGATCGAACGCGCTCTGGAGAAGCTGTGAAGCCCAAGATGAAGATCCTGGTGGTGGGCGACTGGCAGAACGCCATCGTGACCTGGGCGTGTCTCGGGCACATCGGCCACGACGTCACGCTCACACACCAGACAGGTGGCTTCCCGGACGGCGTCGCGCCCACCCTCGATGTCCATGAGCCGCGCCTGTCCGATCTCGTCGGGGAGGGCACGGCGGCCGGACGCCTTCATGTGTTTCCGGCGACTGCTGGGGGCCCGCCGGGGGTGTTCGACGCGGTGTGGATGGCCATGGACGTCCCGTCGAATCCCGACGACGGCCCGGATCTGTCCGTGCTGACTCAGGCGACGGAGGTGTACCGCGGCTGGGCGCCGCGTATCGTCATCAGCAGCCAGGTGCCCATCGGTACGTGCCGGCGCATCCAAGACGAGCTGCTGACGCCCGTTGCGTACGTGCCCGAGAACATGCGTCTGGGCGATGGCGTGCGCACGTTCCTCAACGCCGACCGGATCGTGGTCGGTGCCGACGACCAGGATACGCAGACGCGCGTTGCGGAGATGCTCGACGGGATCTCGGTCGCATCGCCGATCATGCGCACCAACCTGGCCACGGCCGAGATGATCAAGCACGCCACCAATGCGTGGCTCGCGACCAACATCAGCCTGGCCAACGAGCTGGCTGTCCTGAGCGAGGGGCGCGGTGTCGACATGGCGCGCGTCACCGCAGGGCTTCGTGCCGATGGGCGCATTGGTCGCCGCGCGCCCCTGGTAGCTGGCGACGGCTACGGCGGCACGCTCGCCCGCGACGTGGCGGTCCTGGCCAACATGCCCGGTGCTACGCTTCTCAAGGCGGTCCGCGACGTCAATCGCGCGCGCCTCGCCAGCCGCGCCATGGCTGTCTGGAAGAAAGAACGCGGGGAGGACAAGAGATGACCGCCGTCGAGATCGTCGAGAAGTACATCGAGGAGCAGATGGCGCTCGGGGATCCAGGCACGCCCGGCAAGCTCCAAGACATGGAGGACAACGGCGAGCGCTGGGAGCGTGTGGACGCGGCAAAAGAGTTGCTCCGTCGTATCCGAGAGGCAGGTTTGGCCTGATGGAACGCGTCAAGCACAAGCGAACCGAGGAGCTGGCCATGGAGGTCCTGAAGGACCTCAAGTGCATCGACAAGGCCGAGTTTCGGTGCGTGTGGCTCGGCGAGGATCCGAAGTCGCGCGTGCGCCGGCCGGAGCTTCGTATCCCGGCCTTGCTCATCGTGTTCAACCATCCGGATGCGATGGGCAGACCCGCGCTCTGCATCTCGTTCGCCACCAGGGGCTTCGCCAGCGGCACTCCTGCGCACGACGAACAGATCCGTCGCGTCATCCGCGAGAAGGTCGAGAAGTACCTCAAGATGATCAGCCAGGACTCGGGGCGCAACAACCCCGAGGACATGCGCTTGGACGAGGAGAACTACTCGTAGGAGGACGTCATGGGCGAGACGCAGATCGTGGGTGGGGGCGTGCTGGCTCCCCCGCCGCAGGTGGACGACGCGTGGTTCACGGGCATGGCCCGCATCATCCGCGTGATTCTCGGCGAGGAGGACGCGCCGGCCGAGTGGGCGGGCGAGCCGGAGACCCAGGAGGCGCTCGACGAGGCGCGCGGGTGGGCCGATCGCTGGAAGGGCAAGACGCTGGAGCGCAAGCTCGTGATCGAACGCATCAACGAGCCGTCGGCGTCAGGGCCTGGCAGGGCCATCCGCATGACAGCGACCTGGGTGCGCAACGACGGTGCCCCCGGATCCCGAATCAGCTACCCGCCCGCCGCCCAGGACGTGGCCAAGATGGTGCACGCGGTGCGGCACCTGATCGAGCACGTCGTGCGCAACTGAGACGGCCTGTTTTCACCCTCCCGGGGTAGCTGCTAGACTAGGCGCGTGACGCCGAGCCCCGCGCCGCAGACTGCAGACCCCAAGATCTACGTCGGGGCGGATACGAATCTGCGTGTGGACTTCGTCCCCGAGCACTCGGGCGAGGCCGCCTACTGGGTCGTCGACACCCGGATGCACCGCCAGCAGCGCGGGGGTCCTGTCCACGTCGAGCGTGCCGGCGGCGACGACTGGGCATTCGGTACGCCAGGGCAGCCCGTGCCCGTGCCTCCACCGCAGTACGATCCGTACGTGCTGACCGTGACCGGCGGTGTGCCCCAGGTAACGTCGGCCCACATCGGCATGGCGATCCTTGCGCTCGGTGGTTTCGCGGTCGCCAAGTGGCTCGGCGCGAGCTGGGCGGTCGCGATGGGCGCGGCCTTCGGGCTGCCCATCGGCCTGCTCGGGATCGCCTACCTCACGCGCCCGACTTCTTAGGAGTGCGGCCGATGATCTCGTGCGCCACGACGCGGCGCGGGATCTGGCCGACGATCGTGCCGAGGTTGAGCACGGCGTAGGACAGACCGTCGTCGCCCGCGATGGAGGCGCGCAGGCCCAGCGAGCCGCCCGATGCCGTGCGCAGCCACCCGGCAGCCGGCGCGCGCACGATGGCATCGTTGCCCACCGCAACGAGGATCCGGTCGGCGGTCTGCGGTGTCGCGGGGGAAGCGGTCGGCAGCGTCGAGGGCGCGGCCAGCGTGCCCATGACGGCCTGCACGGCCAGCTGCAGGATGATCGGTCGCTCGTCGTAGACGAAGACGTCTTCCTGGCCGCTCAGGCGACGGCGCTTGGTGACCACCGGCGGCAGCACGCCGCCGCCGGGGATGATCGAGTCGAAGGGCGGCAGCTCCGCCAGCGGCGGCAGCGCGAACGCCAGGATGATCTTCGCGGTCGGCTTGACGAGCGGGCCGATGCCGAGCACGACGAGCCGCGGGGGCAGCTCGGCGACGAACGGCAGCTTCGAGGCGAGGATGACCGGCGGCTGCGCGGGCTGACCGAATCCGCCCGTCAGGGCATCGACGGTCGCGTGGTTCAGCAGCGAGCCCGCTGTCAGCCACTGCGAGGGCGGCAGCTCCGCGTCGGGCGGCAGCAGCGTGGCCTCGATGATCTGCGCCTCGACAGGCCGGTTGGCGCCCGGGATGAGCAAGTACGGCGGCGGCAGCTCGGCGGCTGGTGGCAGGAGGAACGCCTTGACGATCACAGGGGGCTGCGCTGCTTGCCCGTAGCCTGTGAGCAGCTCGTCGGTCGTCGTGGGCCAAGGCGACCGCGGATCGGGCGGCCCTACGATGATGATCGGTGGCTGCGCGGGCTGACCGTAGCCGGTGAGGATCTCGTCCACCGTGGTCGGCCAGGGCGGGCGCGGATCGATCGGTCCGGTGATGATGACGGGCGGCTGCGGCGGGAAGCCGGACCCGCGGGTGATGGCTCCGATGACGCCGGCATCCTCCAGCTGCTCGCCGTTCATCAGGCGTTGCCACTCCGGCAGCACGGTGGTCGGCGGCAGCACGAACGCCTTGACGATCACCGGAGGCTGTGCGGCCGCTCCAGCACCGCGCGAGATGGCCCCGATGACCCCAGTATCCAGCATTGCTCCGGGCGTCAGCCGCTGCCACTCGGGCAGCAGCGTGTACGGGGGCACGATGACCGGGAAGGTGATGTTCGGCGGCTGCGGCGGGAAGCCCGCGCCGGGCTCGATCTGCTGCGGCGGCGGCAGCGGCGCTTCCGGTGGGATGAGACGCGCGAAGACGATGACCGGAGGCTGAGCCGCCTGACCGTATCCGGTCAGCAGTTCATCGACGGTCGTCGGCCAAGGCGATCTCGGGTCGACCGGGCCTACGACAATCACGGGGGGCTGAGCCGCCTGGCCGAACCCCTTGATGACGTAGTCGGTGGGCGGCAGCGCGGCGTCCGGCGGTACGACGCGCGCGTAGATGATGACGGGCGGTTGCGCTGCCTGACCGAAGCCCGCGATGGAGTAGTCGAGCGGGGGCAGATCGGCGCTGGGCGGCAGCAGATCCGGCTTCACGATCACCGGAGGCTGTGCGGCCTGACCGGAGCCGCGACTGATGGCTCCGATGACGGCGCTGTCGAGCAGCGCCCCTGCAGTCAGCCTCTGCCACTCCGGCAGCGTGGTGAACGGCGGGAGCAGATCCTGCTTCGCGATGACAGGCGGCTGCGCGGCTTGGCCCGCTCCGCGCGAGATCGCGCCAATGACGCCGGCATCGAGCATCGCTCCCGCGGTGAGGCGCTGCCACTCTGGTAGCGGAGTGTCGGGTGGGAGCAAGAACGGCTTGATGATGGCTGGCGGCTGGGCGGCTTGTCCGTACCCCGTCAGCAGCTCGTCCACGGTTGTCGGCCAGGGCGAGCGTGCGTCCGGCGGTCCGACGAGGATGACCGGTGGCTGCGCGGGCTGTCCGTACCCGACGAGCAGCTCGTCGGTCGTCGTGGGCCAGGGCGCACGGGGATCGATCGGCCCGACCATGATGACGGGCGGTTGTGCGGGCTGTCCATAGCCCTTGAGTACGTAGTCGTTCGGCGGCAGCTGGGTCTCGGGCGGGATCGTGCGCGCGTAGACGATGACGGGAGGCTGAGCGGCTTGGCCTGCGCCCGCGAAGATGTAGTCCTTCGGGGGCAAGAGCGTCTCGGGCGGCAGCAGGAAGGGGCGTACGAAGAACGGCGCCTCGGCGGCCTGCCCGTAGCCCGCGAGAATCGTGTCCACCGGCGGCAGATCCGTGGCCGGCGGCAGCAGATCGGGTTTGACGATGACCGGAGGTTGCGCTGCCTGGCCATAGCCCGTGAGCAGCTCATCGACAGTGGTCGGCCACGGCGACCGTGGGTCGACAGGGCCGACGATGATGGCCGGGGGCTGCGCGGGATACCCGGCGCCGCGTGCGATGGCACCGATCACGGAGGCGTCCTGGTACACACCGCTCGTGAGGCGCTCCCACGGCGGCAGCGGTGTGTCCGGAGGCAGCAAGACGGCCCGCACGATGACGGGTGGTTGACCAGCCTGGCCGGCTCCACGAGCAATGGCGCCGACGACGGAGGCGTCCTGATAGATCCCGGACGTCAACCGATCCCAGGGAGGCAGATCGGCGAACGGCGGCACCAGCACCGGTTGCACGAAGAACGGCGGCTGCGCGGCCTGTCCGTATCCGGTCAGCACGTAGTCGTGGGGCGGCAGCTGCGTCTCGGGTGGCAGGATGAACGGCTTGACGATCACCGGCGGTTGCGCTGCCTGACCGAAGCCGCCCGTGAAGGCGTCCCACGTGCCGATGAACGCCTGCCCCGATCCGAGCTGGTCGCGCGGCGGCAGCTGCGTCTCGGGCGCTACCAGGGGCTGCGCGATGATGACGGGTGGCTGCGCCGCTTGCCCGACGCCGCGAGCAATCGCTCCGATCACCGACGCATCCTGGTAGATGCCGCTCGTGAGTCGATCCCACGGAGGCAGCAGGGTGTCGGGCGGTAGCAAGAACGCCTCGACGAGCACGGGCGGTTGAGCGGCTTGCCCGTAGCCCTTGAGCACGGAATCGAGCGGCGGCAGATCAGCACTGGGAGGCAGCAGGTAAGGCTTGACGATGACGGGCGGTTGCGCGGCCTGGCCGTACCCGACGAGCAGTTCGTCCACCGTGGTCGGCCACGGAGAGCGTGCGTCGGGTGGGCCCACGATGACGACAGGCGGCTGGGCTGCTTGTCCCGCGCCGCGTGCGATGGCGCCGATGACGCTCGCGTCCTGATAGAGACCGCTGGTCAGCCGCTCCCAAGCCGGCAAGTCGGCGGCGGCGGGAGCTTGCGTCGCTTGCAGGATGACGGCTTGTGTCGTCGTCGGCGCTACACCCGCGAGCACATAGTCGAGTGGCGGCAGCCGCGTATCGGGCGGTAGCAGCGCCGGAGCCAGCATGGATGGCGGCTGGATGACGTTGGCTCCGAGCGCGATGGAATTGAAGCCACCGATCGCGGTGGTATTCAGGCTCGCGCTGTACTGGGGCGTGAAGATGCCCAGCAGACCGACGGCGTTCGAGCCGAACTCGGTGATGGTGTACGTCCCTGGCGATGGCGCCATGAGATCGTAGATCGCGTCCGAGTACCCATCGAGCACCCGCTGGTTTGCGGGCGGCTGCGGGATCAAACCGGACGCGGAGTTGGCGCTCCCGATAAAGATCTGGCCTGGCGTATTCGAGGCACCTGTCAGCGTCAGCGTGGCGATGGCTGATTCACCGCCGACGGTCGTGTACAGGCTCCCGATGCCGCTGTACTCGGCGACGAGGATCTCGGGGTGCACGGCGTTCGGGCTGAAGCTCGCCGTGACGACGTTTGTGCCGGCGTTCGCCGCCTTGATGTTGGTGGCGTAGTACATCGTGACGGTGAAGTTGTTGAGCGAGCCGAACTGCACGCCGCCACGTACGTAGTGGTTGCCGGCCGTGTCGGTCACGCCCGTGACGATGTCGGTCTTGACGTTCGTGCCCACGAACACGACGATCGTGTCGCCCGCGGTCTGTGCGTTGGGGAACGCTGCTGCATCGAGCGTCGGGACGGTCGAGAACGAGATGGCCGACGAGCCCTGGACGAACAGCGTTGGTGTCTGGACCACCGTGAACGGACGCCCGGCGTACAGCGCCTGGGGTGGCGGCGTCTCGAACGGGAACGTCGGCGGCAGCAGAAGGTTGTCGTAGATGACCGCGACCTGCGCGGGCTGACCGAAGCCCGTCGTGATCTGGGCTCCGAAGGCGCCGGTGATCCCGTAGCTCTCGCCGTTGTCGAGCGCCTGGAAGGGAGGCAGATCTAGCTCGGTGGGCGGCAGCGGAATGTTGTTGAGGATGACCGCTGTGGGAGGCGGACCGGCACCGCCGAACCCGGTGGTGATCTGTGCGCCGTACGCTCCGGTGATCCCGAGGGACTCGCCGTTGTCGAGCGCCATCGGCATCGGCAGCAGCGCCGCGTCGCTCGGTGCGGGCCGGAGCGCGTTGAACGGTGTGGGGACCGAACCGCCGGACCAGTAGAAGTTCGCGGCGATGATGCCCCAGTTGCCGGTACCGGAGAACACGAGCGTCGCGTCGTTGGTCCCTGCCGCCGCGTTGACCTTGTCCTCCGCGCCTGTCGCGACGATCGATGTGCTCAGTCGAAGCGCGTAGCCTGCACCGGCCGAGCTGACGCTCGCGGCGCTGCTTGACGCTGCAGCGAGAATGACGCCCACCTGGTTGGTGGTGAAACTTCCGGTGTCCACCGTGGCGAGCTGCGCGCCGAACGTGCTCGTGTCGTCGGCGCCTCCGGCGTCGTACGCGTTGATGCCGGAGTACTCCACGGCGACGGCGGACATCTCGTGCACGTTGGTCGTCGTGAAGTTGCAGAGGACCTGATTGCCCGAGCCGCCTTTGACGCCGAACGCCACGTACACACCCATGGACGTGGCGCCGAAGCTGGCGCTCGCGGTGCCATCCCACTGCTGCACGAGGTTGTACGTGTTGCCTTGCGTGTCCGTGACCGTCGTGCCGGGGAAGCCGTTGTGCGGATACGTCATGCCGCAGAGCACGAAGACGACGATGGCGTTGCCCGCCACGTTGGACGAGCTGAACGCGGTTGTCGTGGCGGGGGACGCGATGCTACCGGCCGGCTGCTCGACCGACGTGCCCTGCTTGAAGGCGATGGCGGGTGTGGTGGATGCCTGCACGTAGAGCGTGCCGAGCTGCCCCGTGATGTTCAAACCGCCGAGCGGGTAGACGCCCGAGCCGACACCGATGGTCGTCGAGTCGAGGATGCCCTCGGCCTCACCCGACATCAGGAACTGCGACAGCAGGATCGGGAAGTCGGGCACCGGCGGCGGCAGCCCGTAATACAGCGTCTGGAACGGTACCGGCACGGGCGGTGGGGGTACGACTCCGGCGAAGATCTGCTCCAGAGGTACCGGCAGATCGGTGTACACGGCGGGTGCCGCAACACGCGCGTTGATCGAAGACGTGTCCGATGGGGCGTAGAAGGACGCCGCGACGATGCCCCACGTCTGCGAGCCGCTGAGCGCCGCTTGCGCGTTGATCGCTCCCGGCCCTCCCAGCGTGGCGTACTCCAGAATGTCGGCGAAGTTCGCGGTCTTCTGGATCAACTTGAAGGGAGCGGTCGCGGCAGACCCGCTACCCGAGTTGATCGTCGCAGCGAAGATGATCGACTGTCCGTGGTGCACCTGGAATGCGCCGGTGGCGGCTGTCGCCGACGAACCTGTGGCGCCCGCCCCGTTGTCGAACGCCGCGATACCGGAGACCTCGAAGGCGTAGATGGCTAGCGCGGACGTCGATCCCGAGGTCGTGAACGACACCGTGTTTGGCGTCACCGGATCTCCGGCAACGTTGAACGCCACGTAGAACTGCATCTGCGTGTTGTTCGTGACGTTGTCGTAGATGCCGTTGCCGACCGGCACGTAGGTGTTGCCTTCCGTGTCCGTCACGCCGGTGAAGGTCACGCCCGAGCTTCCCTGGTTGGCGACGATGACGACGATCGCGCGCCCAGGCTTGACCTTGCTTCCGAAGGTCGCCGACGTCGTGGCCTCGCCCACGGCCAGGTTGCCCACGTAGGTCGGCAACGCCGCCATCGAGCCCGCGAGCAGGGTGCCGAGGGCACCGGTCACGTTCACGCCGCCCTTGATGGGCAGGTTGGCACCAGGCTGGATGTACTGCGTCGGCGGCAGCGGGACCGGGTAGAGGATGTCGGCGGCCTGCGTGATGCCGATCAGGTTCTGCGACATCGTCGGCAGCTCGGTGCCGCCGGTGACGATCGCGCCGCCTACGGATGTCGAGGTGAAGGCCGGTGCTGTGATGATCGAGTTGGTCGCGTCCGTACGCCACTCGACAGAGGCTGTGGAACTGGCGCTGGCGCCAGTGATGTTCCACGCCATCTCGAAGAACAGGTACTCGTTGTTGAGCGTGATGGGCCCCGGGTTCCACGTCACGCTCGTGTTCTGTGCGGTGCTCGTGGTCAGGTTGCTGACACCCGAGAGCGCAAGCGTGGCCGTCGTGAGTTCGACGGCGCCGGAGCCGGTGGGGTTCGAGCTGCGCCACACGCGCACGCGCAGGTTGCCGGATCCGGTCGCCGCGACACCGGCGATGAACGAGACCTTGATCGACCACGTGCCGGCCGCGAAGTAGCCGGTGTACGGGCTCTGCGTGCGCGCGCAGTCGTTGGTGGTCGGAGCCGCGTTAGGCAGCACCGTCGAGCCGAATGTCGCAGCGGCTCGCTTGGTGTTGTAGAGAAACTCCGAGTAGTTGCCGCTCGCCGTGGTGCCGACCGTCCACCCGGTGCTCGCCAGCGTCGCCGTCGCGGGCGCGGGCCCGGTGGTGAGGGCCATGTGCGACGAGCCCGCGGCCGCCGCGTTGATGAAGTACCACTTGAGAGATGTGCCCTGGGTGCCGGCGCCCGCGCCGATGGCGCCAGGCCCGGACGTGAAGGCACGCCCCTCCTTCGTTGCGCCGTTGAGCGCGTAGACGCCGCCTGTGAGCAGCTGAGCGGGCGGCAGATCCGGAACGGACGGGACTGTGGCGGCCACGATGGCGCCGAGGGACGCCTGCGCGACGGTGTCCTGCAGCGTGCCGATCGCGCCAGCGACGATGATGCCGCCGACGATCGCCACGGATTACCTCCTCAGGTGTATCAGCCCCGCTTCGGCCGCTCAGCCGGTCTGCCGGACGATCAGGATGAGCGCGCGAGCCGGCGCGCCGGTGGCGGCGCCCGCGCCGTCCACGTGGGCGCCCTGCGAGCCGCCCAGTTCGATCTCCACCTGCGCGGTGTCGGAGATCTCGGTCAGCTCGGCGTCCGCCAGCGTGCGGGTTGCCGCGAACGTCTTGGCGGCGCTGCCGGTGAGCGACTTGCCGTACTCGTCCAGCGCACGTGTGACGCCCATGCCGTGGGTGCGGCAGACCTTGTCGCGCGCGGCCAGGCACAGGCCGCAGCCCTCGGTGTAGTTGGCGTGCGGGGGCTGCGCGCTGCAGAGACCCGCAGCGGCCGACAGGCAGGGCCCGCAGCCACCGACCTTGGTCGGCGCCTTGGGCCCCCGGTAGACGATGCCCCACCCCGACGGAGCGGGGGCGTCCGGCGTCTTGCTCGTGGACTTGTCGGCCATGGACCTTACTCGTCTTCCTCGACGTACATGTCCAGGGCGGAGCCGGTGCTCCCGCCGTAGTTCCACCAGACGTAGTACTTGGTGCCCGTGCCGAGGATCCAGCGCTCGTCCAGAGCCACCTTCCAGATGACCCCTGCTCCGACGGCCGCCCCCAAGGTGACCTTGCGGAAGAACGTCGTGGGCGCGGTGGGGACTGTCGTCCAGCTCGTGGCCAGCGTCGCCGTGGCCGCGATGTCGGCGGCGTCCTTCGGCTGCGGCGTGATGCCGGAGATCGTCGAGGGCGTGTTGCCAGGGACGCCCAGACCGATCGACGACGCGGTCGCCGCGGTCGTGAACAGGCCCATCTCGCGAAGGAACGAGCGGCGCGCGTTGGTGTTGAACGTGGCGTAGGCGGCAGCAGAGCCGGCGGCCGGTGTCGTTGCGCCAGCTTCGTAGGTGGGCATGGTCTGTATGGTAGAAGTGCCCTACAGGGGGCGTCAAGGCAGTTTGCCGCCTCCGCGCGCCTTCGATTGATTAGTTTCTAGTGTGGATTGATTAGAAACGAATACGAAGTTGATTAGCGCTTCCGCCGCCGACGGCGGCGATCGGCGTGGGCGCCGCGCCCCTTGAGCCACGCCCGGATGGCCTTCTCCGCGTCGTCCTTCGACCGGAAGATCGGTACGGTCTTCATGGCGACGACGCCGCCCCCGAGGGTAGCGACTCCACGCCAGCCCCCGCGGGTCGCCCGCGCGCTGATCTGGAAGTGCGGCGCCTCGGCGTTGGCCCAGTTGTAGCTCGTCAGGCGGCGGTACTCGCGCTCCGCCTGTTCGGGTGTCATCCCTCGCCCCTGCAGGTACGCGAGCAGCCGTTCCTTCGACGCCGCACGCGTCGCCTTGGGAGTGCTCCTGGGGTTGTGGGGATTGACCAGGCGGCTGGCGTAGCGCGTGGCGACGACGACGGCGTGGTCGACGTGCGCCATGAAGGTTGCCGCCGGCATACCCCGGATGTCCATGAACAGCGAGTGCTCATTCAGGTACACGGCCTGCGGCTTGAACCAGATCCGGTAGGCGTGGCTCGGCGGCTCGGCCCACGGGACTTTGAGCTGACTGCGGACGGTCCATCCCATCTGCGCCAGCTGCGCGAGTAGGCGGGCCTTGGCGGCGGAGAAGGTCTCGGCGGGCATCTAGGATCTCCGGGAAGGGCGGTGGTCGGCGGACGGCGGATCGGCGTCCACGTCGATCATCGCATCGGTGTACTCGCGGTAGATGCGGGCGCTCGGTTCGAGGCGCCACGCGGGATGGAGGCGTCCGCCGCGCGCCTTGAGGATGACGGGCACGATGCGGATGTCGCGACGCCCCAGCACGGTCCAGGCGCGAGCGCGCGTGTCGAACCGCCACCGGAAGCGCCCGACGATGGTGGCGTATGCGCGGCTCGCGCTCACGGGCCGTTCAGCGGAAGGCGTAGCTGGCGGCCTTGGCGGCGGCCTTGACGCCCTTGTGGCCGAAGTGGCGCCAGATGATGATGCCGACGGCGACGGCGGCGACACCGCCGATGATCCACCAGATCAAGTTGCTCTTGGCGGCCTGCGGCTGGACGATCGTGGTCGGTGCGGGACGCGGCGCGGGAGCGATGCCGCCGCCGCTCGGCGGGTTGTAGCTCACCGGCACGTTGGTCTGGGACGCGGAGTCCGCGACGCTCGCCGCCGTCACGGCGTTCGAGCCGCCGCCGCCACCGCCGAACAGGCCCCCGAGATCCCCGAACGAGCTGCCGAGCAGGCTGCTCAGCGCGCCGCCCGGCGTGCTCGTGTCGGTGACCGGGCCGCTGCTGACCGGGGTGTAGTGGCTCTGGTCGGGCGCGCTGCCGGCGGCCGGCTGCACGTCCTCCTGGCCGCTGATCTCCGCCGTCCCCCTGGCCCCGACGTGATCGCGATCGAAGGTCACGAGGCCGGTGTGCGTCGGTCGGAAGTGCCCGATGCCGCGCCCGATCGGATGCGGCCCTCCGAAGCCCGGCGTGTAGCGGGGTCCGAACGAAGGGGGGCGCGCCATGGCCTGCGCCGCGGCCGCGGCTGCACTGCCCTGGCCGACATGGTGGTGACGCAGAAGCCCGTCGTGAACGCTCGGCATGGTGTATCCTCTTGACACCGAGTATGCCCCGCCTTTCCCGAGTCCACAACAGGCGAGTTCGGGTCGTGATGGTGGATCCTCGTCGGATTATCCCTCTTCACGAGATCCGGCGAATGCACCACCTGCAGGAGCTGGTGCAGAGGATGCGCAAGTACGGCTGGCAGGGGCGCCCGCTCGCCGTTGAAGTGCTCGACGGCGGACAGGTGAAGCTCCGCCTCGACAGCGCGCACTTCATGAACTGGACGGGGACGCACCGGCGGGCGGCGGCCGTCATGGCCGGATTGCGCAGGATTCCCGTGGTCTTCGTCAACGGCGGGCGCCCGAGCCGCAAGGCGCTCGTCTACCGGACGACGACCGATCGCAGCCGCTACGAGATACTGCGGCAGCGCCGCGACCCGCTGGCTGCCCTGCTCCGGGCGGAGATGAAGATCAACTCCGTCGCCGACGCGGCGGGTGTGCTCTGACGACTTGATTCAGAGTCAATTGACTGTCGATATTGTCATATCGAAGTTATATATGCCCGTACGCGCGAGGCTCTTGACGGGCGCGTGACCTCGCGGGATGCTGACTGCAGCTCGATAGAGAGCATCGTTTCCCAGGAGACAAGAGATCATGGCTACGACACGTTCCTCCCGCGTCATCGGCGCCGACTTCGGCGATCTGGAAGTCCTCGAAGGCGACTTCGGCGACCGTCGTCGTCGCCACCACAAGAAGAAGTCCTCCTCGTACTACGGCCTCTTCGGCGATGCGACCAAGCGCAAGCTGAAGCGCCCGTACAAGCGCAGCGTCGTCCGCAAGGGCCGCAAGCTCGTCGGGAAGCACAAGATCGGGCAGGTCGCGGGCGCTCGCAAGAGCGAGTTCAAGTGGGTCACGCGCCGCGGCGGCGTCTACGCCGCGACCGTGTCCAAGGGCCACGGCCGCCGCAAGGCCGCGCGCAAGGGCAAGAAGAAGTAGTCCCCGACCGACGGACTCCGAGCGCCGCGCTCCTCATTCGGGAGACGCGGCGCTCGTCTTTTGTGGGATGCTCCTGCCGTGAACCGAGGCGCCTCCATCGTGCTCGTACCGCGCAGTCAGCGCGGTCGTCGTCATTGGCTGGTCGTGCGCCGGCCCGAACCTCCTCATGAGTGGTCGATTCCAGGCGGCCACATCGAGGTGGGTGAGTCGCCCGCGGCCGCAGCGCTGCGTGAGCTGAAGGAAGAGACGGCGGTGCAGGCGGTGGGGCTGGTGCCCGTCGGGATCATGCGCGAGGGCGACGCGCCCATCTACGTCTTCATCGCCCCGCGATCCCGCGGACGGGGCTCGCCCGCCGAGGGGCTGCCCGTCTCGTGGATGACGTGGCCGGCGATTCGCGCGCAGGCGCAGAACTACGGCTGGTCGCTCGATGCGATCAGCCAGACGCTGCGAGCGCGCGGCGTCGGGCTCTAGAAGCCGAGCGCGTCGGCGATGTTGCCGGTGAACATGCCGTGCCCCTCGTGGACGACGGGCGCGTCGCAGAGCATCCAGACCTGCGCCGGCTTGTCCTCGGTGTGCAGGCGCCGCCAGCGCATGCTGAAGGAGATGTCCTCGCCGCGCGCCTCGTACTGCTCGTGGTCGACCGCGAGTGCCGCGCGCAGCATGTCGCGAGCCTGCGTGGAGCTGTCCGCGGCGAGGGCCTTCTCGACAGCGCGCCGCAGCTTCGTGACGTGCGACTCGCCGTCATCGTCGAGCACGCTCGGCTCGAAGTAGCGAAAGCCTCCGCGGTGACGCAGCTCCGGGTGCGCGTCGAACATCCTCTCGTAGACCTTGCGGCGCACGCAGATCATCGCGGCGCCGATGCCGTCGATCTCGGCCAGCGCGGCGCCGTTCTTCTGCACGACGCGCATCTTGCCCGTTTCGCGCGAGTACTGCGTGAGCTTGATGGCGAACACGGTGGCGTTGCGCGCGTCGCCCGTCTTGGCGGCCTTCTCGATGTCACTGCGACGAAGAGGTACGGCTACGGCGGTGAAGTCCTCGTCGGCCATGAGCAGCTTCTTGGCCGACTCGACGCCGAATCCAACCCCCGAGTCGATCATGAGGCAGTGCGTGTACGGCTTGCCGACGTCGGTCGTGGCGGCGAGAAACTCCGCGGCCAGGCCGTCGCGCGCGAAGTCCACCGGAGCCTCGGCGGCCACCCGGCGCGCGATGGGCACACCCTGCGCGCGGCACCACGCCATCAGCGCCTCGACCGCGTCGTTGTAGCTCGGGCTCGTGCCGCCGCGTACGGGCGTGCAGAGCATGACCGAGACGCCGTCGAGGGACTGATTGACTTCCGATTGGCTCATGCAGCGACTGTATCAACAGGCGCGGCGAGTTCAACTGTTGCTGTTCTTGACCCACTCCCACCCCATCGTCGCGCCGATCAGGGCTCCGGCGAGCGCGCCGACAGGCCCCGCGCAGACGAAACCCGCCACGGCTCCGGCGAGCGCGCTGCCGAGCGGTACGAGCGCGCCGATCGGCACATCGTCCGCGCCGAAGACGGCCATGTCCGGATCCGGCGTGCTCAGATCATCGGGCGGCGTCGTGTCGTCGGGGGCACCGAGGGCCGCGCCGGTACCGGGCGGCTGCGTGAGCAGCGACACGCCTGGGATGCAGATGCCCGTTACGAGCTTCACGCTGCCGTCGGCCTGCTTGCGGTACGTCCAGGTGTGGCTCGACACGAAGACGCCGACGGTCTGCCCGTTGTAGTTGAGCGTCTGCACGATCGTGCCGCGCGCGTACTGCCGGACGTGGTCGCGCACGTCCATTGCGATCTGCGTCAGCTCGGGCGGCACGCTGCCGCGCCACACGCGCCAGCCAGCGGGGATGGGTTCTTGAGGGCACGTCATGCGCGGGAGTGTACCGCAAACGGCCTGGCGCGTTGTTTATACGAAGTCGATACGAAACCGATAAGCGGCTATCAACTTTGATATGCCAATTACGCGAATCTCTTGACGTCTGCAGTCCGGAGGCGTCACACTCATCTCACCCTCCCAGGAGATTCCACGTGTCCTACTACCTCGATGACGCGACGATGCAGGCGATCGAGAGTGACCTGGCCGCCGCCCACCAGTCGCTCGCAGGTGATCTCAAGCCGGTCAAGGGGCGCCTCGCCTCCGTCGGCCTGAAGGTTCTGGAGACCGCCCTGCCGGCGGCCGGGTTCAGCTACCTCAACGCCCGCTCGGCGGGTGGGGAGCTGATGGTCGGGCCCGTCCCGGCGGACCTCGGCGTCGGCCTCTCCCTGGCCCTCCTCTCGTGCTTCGACCTCGTCGGCGACGACTACGAGGAGCACCTGAGCAACGTGGCCATGGGCGCCATCGCCAGCTACGCGGCGCGCACCGGCGCGGCGTTCGGCGCGGCCTCGGCGTCCGCGGCGCCCCAGAAGACCAGCGGCTTGGAGATCAGCGGGCAGCTGGCTCACGGCCCGCACAACCAGCCGATGCTCGCGGCGCGCCTGCGTCGCATGCACCACCACGTGAGCGGTCCGACCGCCCACTCGCCGGTCCCCGCCGGCACGCAGCGCTTCGTCGTGCAGCAGATCCACGGCTGAGCGCCCCCCACCGATTCCGCCGCAGTGACCTTGTAGGTCCCTGTCGTGCGTAAGCGCCGTTGAGGCGCAGTCTCAGAGCAGTACAAGCAGGTAGAACCATGGGACAGATGGAGATCTCGGGCCAGATGATGCACCCCGCGGTGCAGTCGGCCCTCACTGCGGTGGCTTCCACCCCGCAGTTCCAGCAGCTCGTCGCGCAGCACGCTGCCGCGATGGGCATCATGACGCCCCCGGCGCAGCCCAGCTCCGGTGGCGGACCGGGCGTCGCCTACGGCGGCCAGCCCGTCGTGCAGGAGCGCCAGCTCCGCGACACGCGCGCACTCGCGCTCGGCTTCTTCGCGACGAACATCCCGAACAACGGCGGGCAGTTCAACGTGATCAGCCGCCCGCAGGTGCTCTTCCGCGGTGAGCGCCTCGTCATCCCCGATTCGCCCGCCTGGCCGGGACAGTCGGGTTCGACGCAGGCGGACTCGTTCCTGATCAACGACATCAAGATCGGGAACAAGAGCCAGCTCGTGGAGGCCACCAGCCTCCCCGCGCGCGCCTTCGCCGAGAACGCGGTCGGTGTCCGCCTGTCGCTCGACACGGCGAGCATCGCGCAGGACGTGGTCGTCGCCGTCTCGAACGTCGACGTCACGGCCGCGACCTTCCGCGCGGTGATGTTTGGCACGAGCGCATTCTAAATCCGTAGTGGTTTCGGCCACTTATGGATAGAGTGTGAAGTGGCTTCGAGGCCGTCGGCGGTGTTCCCGCCGACGGCTTCAGCCGTTTTGTGGGCCGCGCTCTTCGAGGTACGTCGCAGCGATCCGCAGCAGCGCGGGGTTGTTCTTGAAGTGCCCGAGCGTCGTGTTGCAGCCGTTGCACGTGGCGCCCCGGATTCTGTCGGTTTTGTGGTCGTGATCCACGTCCGTGGCAGGTCGCGATCGGCAGATGGGGCAGGTGGTGTTGAGTGCCTGGTCCAGTGTGGGGTACGCGACCCGCAACCGTAGTCGCTCCGCCCGCTGGATCTGGCGGTCAGGGGGCGCGCCGCGCTCTCTGCTGGGGTAGATGGCGAGCGGCGGATCTTCGAGGTAGTCGGCGGCGGCGCGGAGTGTTGTGGGCTCGTGGTGTGCGTTGCCGATTCCGAGGTTGCAGGCATCGCACAGCAGCCCTCGCACGTGGGTTGTGCCCTTGATGTGATCGACCTGAAGGTGCTTGAAGCGCTGGTGGCGGTTCGGTTTGTCGGTCTTGCAGATCGCGCAGCACCCGCCCTGCGCCGCCAACAGTGCGTCGTACTGCTCCGGCGTGATGCCGTATTCGCTATGCAGGTGTGATCGACGATCAACATCGCGCCCCTCGGCTTTTGCGTCGGCGCGGTACTTCACCTGGCGTTCGTTGTCGCAGCCGGCGCAGATCGGCCGTCCCGCACGGTAGTGGGCTGTCGGTGCCCCGCACGCCCGACATGGGCGCGCGATCTTCGACGTCGTGAGCCGTGCGTTGCGCGCACGGTTGTATGCGGCGTTGCATGGACGGCACCGCGAGTTGTTCGGGCTGAAGTCGGTGGCAGGCTTCGGGCCGCACACGGAGCACAGTCGTGTCTCGTTCGACGTCTTGGGCGGCTCGGCGCACGTATTCGCGTGGTGTCCGCGCTGGCCGCAATTCGCGCAGTGGACGACGCTGCCCGGCGGCTTGCCCTTCGGGGCGCAGCCACACGAGACGCTCTCGCCGCGGCGCAGCGCGTCTTCGGGGACGAGCTTTTCGGTGCGGGCGGGGCACGAGCACCGGCACGGCCAGAGCCAGCGCAGGTGCTTCGTGTCGCGTTCGGCGGGTCCGATGACGGTCCAGCGTCCGAAGGGCTTGTCCTGCAGGTTGCGCGCAGGATCCTGCGGGCACGACTTGGCGTAGTGTCCCTGTTGGTGGCAGGTCGGGCAGGTGAAGATGCGGGGCACGATCGTTTGACGACATAGACTATAACGTTTTTCGACGTTTTGTGAGTACGCTTCTAGAAACGGCCATTGTACGCACCCCAGTACTTCCTCAAGAGCTTCGAGATGCTGCCGGTGGGCACCCGCCTGCCCGTTTTCGGCAAGCTGCTGGGCGCGCTCGTGCAGGCCAACGTCGTCGACGCGCGCCCCCGACCGCCGTCGTCGTCCATTCGCGTCGTCTCCGACGGCTCGTCGTGGCAGGACGCCGCGCGTGCGATGGAGCTTCGCCAGATGAGCTGCCCGTCGGCGGTCGCATGGCGTGTCGCAGAGCTGCGCAAAGCCGGTGAGAAGGCGCTCTGGGTGGCGACCGCCGATGGGCGCCTGCTCGTGCAGCGCGCCAACGGCACGCGCGAGGATCCCTGCCAGGGCGTGCGCTGGACCGACGGCCTCAACGCGCTGTCGCAGAACGCCATGTGGACTCCGACGCTGGAGTTCACGAGCTTCGAGACGACGCCCGCCGAGCTGAAGATGACGGTCATCTGCAAGATGCTCGACGTCCTGCACGAGGCCAACAAGCAGTGGCTTGCCGCAGGTGGCAAGGCGCCTCCGCTCTACCAGAGCGGTGTCGTCTACCAGGAAGAGAAGCTCGGCAAGGATGAGTGGCAGGACATCCCACGCACGTTGGAGCTGGGCGCGGCGGACTGCGAGGATCTCGCGAGCTACCGCGTCTCGGAGCTTCGCCACAGCGGCGAGCGGGCCAACCACACTGTCGAGCACCGCAAGAGCCCGGACGTCATCCTCTACCACATCCGCGTTCGCCGACAGTCCGGCGACATCGAAGATCCGTCGTGCCGCCTCGGCATGGCCGGCGCGTGCTCGAACCTCGTGCCCGCCGCCAAGGTGCCCGAACAGACCGCGGGTGGCTCGATGGACACGAGCCTCGCCTGGATGGGCCTCGTGCGGCCGCCGCCCGAGATCGCCGGGCGGGCGCACTACGAGCGCGTCCGGCCCGAGGATGTCGTGTCGGCGCTCCTCTGATATAGGGCTGATATGGTTCCGTTCGTCATCGCGGGCGTGGCGCTCTACTTGCTGTACCGGCACTACACCGCCGACGCTGCGCCGCCCCCGGCTCCCCAGAACGTGGTCGACCTCGATGCGCTGCCGTCCGATCCGCAGCCGTCGGACCCGACTCCATCTCCGGCCCCGGCTTCCCCGACCGTCTCCTGGCAGGAGATCCCCGAGGGCCAGCAGCTCGCGCCGGGCGCCGACTACCGTGCGAGCGCGCCGCCCCAGAACTTCATGGTGATGGCGATGATCCCCAGCCACCTGGCCTCTGCCGGCTTCACCAACGTCACCATCTACAAGCCCGGCGAGGCGTTCCCGAACGACTGGCCCGACACCGGCGACGCGCTGCGTGTCGAGGCGACCCTGCCGCCGGATGCCCAGCCGCAAACGTTCAACCTCGATGGCGTGCGCGTCTGGCGCAAGGCCACCCAGCAGTCCGCCGGGGCGGTCATCCGTCACGCGGTGCACGTCGGCGCCCAGCTGGCGCGCGACCTGCCCAAGCGAATGCCCCCGTCCGGCAACGGCGTGTACGCGGGTCTGGTCCGTCGTCCGTAATCGCGGTACGTTCCAGGGCAGAGGTAGCTGCCAATGCCCTGGCTCATCGGCTTTGCGGTTGTGGGTGTCCTTGGGTACCTGGCGTACGAGCGTGTCGTCGGTGCCGCCAAGGCTCTCGGGAACAACCTGGCCAGCTCGTTCGCCAATGGCGTCGGGATCACGACGATCAACATCGACCAGACCACCATCCAGGGTGATCTAGGCCAGTTCGGTCTCGGCCCGAACGACTCGCTGGTGATCAACACGTACGCGCCGCCGGCCGGCTACTCGTGGGGGTTCAGCGCAGGCCCAGGGCTCAAGAAGACGACGAGCACGGCGATGAGCGCGACCTTCACGCCCGATCCGGCCATGCCGGCGGCGTCGGTGCCCGTGCAGATCGCGCTGTGGAAGACCGGCGCGACGGTGTCGCCTCTCGCGATCTTCAAGCTCACCGCGACGATCTCGCAGCCGACCGCCGTCGCCGCGAAGTAAGGCAGGGCCGCGATGCCCAGCGTCTACGCCGGCCTCGTTCACACCCGCCGCCAGCACACGGGCGACGCGGGTTCGGCGGGCGTGGGGCTGGCCGAGCAGCTCTTCACGCAGGGGCAGGATCCCGGGCAGTACGTTCTCGACACGGCGTCCACCGACATCGGTGTCGACCCGGCCAAGGTCGCCCAGATCTCGCAGGACATTCAGGACGGCGACTACGGGGCGGCGGCCACACACGTCGACGCGCTCATCCTCTCGACGCTGGGTACGCCCATCGCGGGTGCCCTCTTCGAGGGACTCGTGGCGGGGATGTCGGCGCTCTTCTACGGCCCGACGCCGCCGTGCACCGTGCCGGGTTGCGAGAGCGTCATCGCCAACACCCGGCCGTGCCCGAGCGCGCTCTACACGGTCTACGCCGATCCGAACGTCGCGGGCAGCTCGCTGGACTCCTACGACGAGGCGGCGGTCAAGAACTACGGGCTAGCGACCTCGTACGGCACGTGCCCGGACGGTACGTGGGGGTGCTTCTCGGCGGGTGAATTCGAGGACGCGCTCAATCAGGTGCTCATCGACGCGTACAACAAGCAGATCTCTGCACCTGTCGCGTGCGGCCTGCTTCAGAAGAACGTCGACTTGAAGCTGTGGGGGCAGCAGTACCTGGGCACGCTCCTGCCCGCGTTCGTGGCGGCTTGGAACAAGGCGCATCCGCACTCCGTGGGTAACTGGAATGGACCTCCCGGTCCGCAGGTCGGCCTGCAGTGGGAGTACGGCAAGCCGTACACGGTGACGCGCAACGTCTACGGCGCGGCCGGTATCTCGCAGGACATGATCGCGACGGCGTTCGCCGGGCTCGCGCGCGCAGCTGGCTTGCCGATCAACAAGAACACGACCGTGTCGGTCATCGTGGCTCGCAAGGCCCCGCAGCCGTACGCGCCGCCGTCGACTGCGCCGAGCAACCCGACGAACTTCATCCCGGCGGGCGCCTCGCTCATCCCGGCGGGAGCCGCTCCGAACAAGCCGCCGCCTGCTTCTCCTCACCTGTACCCGTCCGCTACGGGGCTCCATCTGGGCATGAGCCCCGCTACCCTGCTGCGCCCGAGCGCGCGGCCGGCGTCGCCTCCGGCCAGTCCCGTGGGGCTGACCACACTCGCGGCGACCGGCTTTGCGCTGGCCATCGGAATGCCGTGGCTCGCGCTCGGGCTGCTCCTCGGAGGCGGCGCGGGTGCGCTCACGTTGAGGTACGTGTGATGCGCCACATTCATCTGCGCCAGCACGTCGGCCAGTCCGTCTCGGCGAGCGCCTCGACGGGCGGCGCGATCGATATGATGCTCAGCCCCGTGCTCGACGCGTTCGGTGCCGCCGACGTGTCGCAGCTGCCGGCGGCGGTCGGCAGGAAGTACGAGGAGGTCAAGAAGGAGCTGCTGGCCGTGCCGGGTCTGACCGGCGATCAGCTGGCGAGCGCCATGGGCCCCGCGATCGTCAACGGCATCACGGCGCTCGCGCAGCACAACCCGGCGGCCGCGACGATGCTGCTCTACCGCGGCATGGAGTCCGTGATGTCGATGGGCGGCGGCCCCATCGGATCGGCAGCCGCTGCGGGTCTCGACGCGGTGCCGGCCATCGTCCAGATGCTTGGCGGCACGGCGCATGGCGCGGCCGACGAATGCCAGGCGTGCACGAGCAACGGGCAGATGTGGTACGGCGGCTGGGACGTCTGGCAGCACAAGGCGCCCGTGCAGCCGACGCAGCCTGATGGCACGCCCGATCCGCGCTGGATCAAGTGGGACAACAAGACGACGCACGGCCCGCTCGTCGCAGGGGCGGGCGGCAGCAACGACGGCCAGTGCGCCGACGATCTGCCGACCGTGGACATGGGCACGCAGGGTCTCAACCGCTGGGTGTGCACCCAGAGCGGGCCTGGCACCGGCTACGTCTCCGGGCAGTTTCTCGATCTGCCTTACGTGCTGAGTGGCGCGTGGGTCGGCACACCACCGTCGCTCAAGTCGTTTCTCGGGCAAGCCGCACCCGCGCTGCCTGTCCCAGCGGGCACACCGGGCGCGAAGTTCGTGCAGCCCTTCCCGAAGGACGGCTTCGACTACGCGGTGGCCCACACGATCATGATGCTGCTGGAGCAGTACATGAACGCGCAGGGGCCGCGGCCGGTCGTCAGCGCGTCGCAGCAGACGGGTCAAAACCAGTTCACGCCGATCCCCGCAGGTCCCGGCGAGATCAACCTGCGCGACGTCATCGAGAACATGGTGTGGGGCTGGAACGCGACCCACGAGCCGGGCACGCGCATCCAGCTCAATACGCAGGGACCGACGACCTACGTGACGAGCACCTGGCAGGGCAAGACGTCGTCGATGCCTGTCGAGGACATCGCCGCGTTCTGGCAGGGGCGGGTGAAGACGGGCGACTTCGCGCGCCGCTTCATCATGAACGATCCGCGCGCTCAGGACGTGCCGCTCTACCTCAATACCGGGCCGCTGCTGCAGTCCATCCGCGACCTGTACGGCATGATGCCAACAACAGCGCCCCCCAAGAAAGTGGTGCTGCTGCCGATCAAGACGGTCGGCGGCAAGCCGGTGCCGTCGAACTTCGCGACCCATGCGGTGCTGCCGCCACCCATCAAGGTCAAACCCTCGTCGCCCACGAGCCATCCGACTGGGCTGACGCTGCATCCGGGCGCCGCGCCCTCCAAGAGCGAGATCCCGCCGCCCATCAAGCCGAGCCCTGTCGGGATGATCACGCTCATCGGTGCGAGCGCCGCGCTCGCGTACGGTGTGCCCTACGTCGCGCTGCCGATCTTGGGTGTTGGCGCCATCGTAGGTCTCGTGCAGGCGCTTCGCAGTTAGTCCCGCACCACTGATCCGTTGTGCTACGGCGGCGGCGGTGTAACCTACGTTCGAAGGGATCAGTCGGCATTGACTGATTCCTAATCAGGAATCAATCAAACGAGGTTTGCCCATGGTCCCCTGGATGGCCGCACATCCGTGGATGACGTTCTTCATCGCGCTCGGCATCATCGACGCCGCGCGCGCGATCCTCTCGCCGAGCTGCCCCAAGTGCAACTGCCTGGGCGGCACGCCGGTGACCACGACGGGTGCCGTGCACATCCCCATCCCGGGATTGGGCGCCCTCGCGTTCCCGCACGGCAACGGCGTCTACCACGGGCTGGTGAGGGCCTGATGCAAGCCTGGGTGATGGCCCACCCGTGGATGACGTTCCTCCTCGGGCTGACGGCGCTCAACCTGATCGGCTACGCGCTGTCGGCGCCCTGTGAGGGGTGGCGCGCGCTGTCGCCGGGTTGCCAGCCGCAGACGACAGGCGCGACGCGATGGCGTGGCATCGCGATTCCCGCCCACAACGGCGTCTACCACGGTCTCGTGCGTGCGTGAGGAGTGCGGTAGAATCGCACGTCAAACCAAGGATTAGGTGATCGTCATGGAGTGGATTCTCGGTGCAGTCGCTGTCGGCCTGGTCTTCCTGTACGGCCGCTCGCATCAGTGGTGGGGTGGCTCGGGCAGCGGTCCGGTCGTGTGCGACATCGAGACCGACATGCCCGATCAGATGAAGCAGGTCGTGCTCGCGCAGGTGGCCTCGCAGAAGGACCCCAGTGCGCTGCGCGCCCTCGCCGACTCGCTCGTGCAGGGCGGCTACGTGCAGGCGGCCTACTGCCTGGCGTGCCGCGCATGGACGCTCTCGGGCAGCAAGGGCACGCCCCCGGCTCCCCCGACCGCCGCCCAGATCGCAGCGGCTGCTGCGGTCCGCTCCACCTCGAAGGCCGGCAACCTCGGCCAGATGTCGCTCAACCAGATGCAGGTCGCTCCGGGCTCGCCAAACATGAACGTGACCGCCGGCACGCTCGTCGGCGTCACGGGCGCGACACCCTTCGATCCGACCAACAACCCCAAGGGCTTCCAGGTCGTCAGCATGGCCTCGACGCTGTCGGTGCTCTCGCCGACGACTTTCGCCATCGTGGGGCCGGGCTCCGTCGAGTTCCGCTGGGGCGACGGCACCGCGACCGTGCTGACCTGCACCGACGCGGGAGCGGCCGCGGCGGTCGTGGCGGCGGCGCCGGCTCCGGCGACGGCTCCGAGCGCAGTGGGTCCGGCGCCCGTTCCGCCCTCGGCGCCTGCCGCGGTGGCAGCTGCGGCTCCTCTGCCGCCCTCGATGCCGGTCGTTCCCGGACTCGATCCGAACGCCGTCGCGCAGGCCGCGCAGTCGCTCGCAGGGCTCGCTGCGAGCACGCTCGACAGCGCCATGGTCGCCAACGTCCAGCCGCAGGGCCAGTAGAGGAGACGCAGATGCTGCTGCCGCTCATCCTCTGGGGTGCGATCGGGACACTCGCGTGGGTGTCCCGCAAGGCTTCCGCGCCGCCACCGCCGGTCACGCAGACCGGCGCGGTGTGGGATCACCTCAACACGATCGCGCACCAGGCTTCCATGCCCGCGAGTCCGATGGCCGAGCAGGCCGTGCTCGCGGCGATGGGTGGCGAGCACACCGGCCACCGCGGACACCGCGGCGGCTACGGCGGCTACGGCTGGCCGGGATGGGCGTTCGCGACCTCTCCGACCGATGCCCGCCCGATGATGATGGCGGGCCACGGCGGCGGCGGGCATGGCGGTGGTGGTCACGGTGGCCCTGGCGGCGGCGGCCGCAACTGGGGTGGTCGCTGGAGTGGTGGCTGGTGGGGCCCCGGCTGGTGGGACGACGGCTACGGCCCCCAGATCGTCGGCCCCTCGCTCGTGACCCCCGTGCCGGTGCCGGTGCCGGCGGTGTCGGGCGACGTGGCGACCGTCTGCCAGTGGGCGCTGACGTCCGCCGACTCCAAGACGCTGCGGGCGCTCATCTCGAAGTACGCCAGCAACCCCGCCGCGGTGTCGTGCCTCTCGCAGCGCCTCGCCCAAGTCGAAGCGCTCGGCTTCTAGGAGAACCATGGATCCCATCACGATTGGCCTGCTCGCTGTCCTGCTGCTCGGCGCCGGTGGCGGCTTCCTCTGGTACGAGAAGTGGGGTCCCGGCGCCTCGTCGTCCGCTCCGCCGCGCCAGATCACGCTCGACGCCGATCTGCCGGACGCCGACAAGCAGGCGGTCATCGCGGCGATCATGTCCTCGACGAGCGCCGCGCCGCTGATGCAGCTGGCCGCCAAGTACGGCAAGTACCCCTGGACGACCTACGAGCTGAACTACCGCGCCTGGGAGCTGAACGGCAGTCAGGGCTCGCCGCCTCCGTCGCCCTCGACGGCGGCGCCGTCGGCCGTCATCGACACCCCGGCGCCGCCGCCTTCGCCGTCCAGCCAGTCCGGCCAGCCCCCGGCACCGACGACCGCGGCTTCCGTGGCTACAGCTGCGCAGCAGTCGCCTTCGGTGCCGCCGCCTGTTGCGCCCGCGCCGCCCCCGGTTCCCGCGGCGGTGCAGAAGGCCGCGCAGGCCGTCGCCATCGCCATCGCGTCCGATCCGCACTACTGCACGAACGTCGGCATCGCCGGCACGCCGGTGAACTCGGCGGTGCACAACTTCAAGCTCGTCTGGAACGTCGCGTTCCCGAGCAACGTGGTGCCCATCGGCACGGGCAAGTACGAGCAGCCGACGGCGGATGCCGTGGCCAAGGCGCTCGGCGGCGCGGTGCCTGCGCCCGCAGCGTGCGGCGGCACGGCAACGGCGGGTCTCGGCGAGGGCGTCCAGGGGCAGGGCAGCTACGCGGCCTACCCGTCCGAGGGCGGCGGCCCCGGCGACACCCGCTACGGCGCCAAGGGCGCGAACCTGACGCGCGTCAGCGGTCTGGGCGAGGGCGTCCAGGGGCTGGGCGAGGGCGTTCAGGGCCTCGGAGAAGGTGTCCAGGGTCTCGGCGAGGTCGTGCAGGGTCTGGGTGAGGACGAAGTGCAGGGCCTCGGCGAAGACGTGCAGGGCAACCCCGTGCGTCAGCGTCAGGCCGTCACGAAGAAGAAGGACATGGCGGGTGCGGCGGCAAGCGCAGCGACGGCGGCGCTGGCTGCGGCTGCGGCGATGCCCACGAGCCGTCCCAAGGGCGGCTGGTTCGTCCACATGCGGCCGTCCGACAACATCTGGCCGCGCAAGATCACCGAGATCGGCTCGGGTGTCGCGCGCGGCACGCAGGGCTCGCTCAAGCACCTGGCCGACATCAACCCGCACCTGGCGCCCGGCGGCGTGATGCGCCAGCTGCGTGCGGGCGACGAGATCAACATCCCCGACACCTGGGCGACGCCGCTGCGCCAGCGCGGACTCGACGTCCGCTCCGACGCGCACATCGAGGGCGTGATGGGGCTCGGGGAGGACGTCGGCTAGGAGGTCCTCTTGGCTGTCGTAGTCCGGCCCCAGGTCATCTGGCGCGGCCCCGCGTCGTGGATCGGTGTCGGCTACGACTCGCCGCTCGGTCGCTCCATCGCGCATGTGGGCCCACTGCCCACGCGTGTGCTGTCGCCCGAGCTGGTCGCGGCGGTCGGCACGCGGGTGCGTGCGGCAATCGAGCAGGTCTGCCAGCAGGTGGGTATCGCCATCGCCGAGCACCCCGAGATCTGCTCGCGGTGCGCGCGCACGATGATGCGCTCGGCGCTCGGATCTCCCGAGGACGCCGCGGCGATCATCGCCCCGTCCAAGCCCGGAGACAGGCAGCGCTACGAGCTGGTCTGGAAGGCGATGGGCCCCCAAGTCCAGGCGGTACAGGCGGCCATGGCGAAGCTGCGCGCCGAGGCGACGTCGGGCACCGTGCTCGATGCCGCCCCGACTCACGTGGGCGACGCCACCGCGCGCCTCTACAAGGAAGAGGGCTGGCCCTTGAAGGCGGGCCAGTGGACCGACTTCAAGCTCTGCGCGTGCGGCGACCCGACCGACGCCAAGTCCAAGCCCACCATGCTCGTCGCGGGAGTGCCTGCTCTGGCGCCGCCGAGCGAGCAGGAGCATCATGTGGGAGGCTGCGGGTGCAGCCAGGGAGCCCCCGAATGACGCAGGACCTTCGCCGTCCCGATCTCGTGCATCGCCCGGAGCCGATCTCGGCCCCCGAGGTCGTGCAGGCTGCGACGACCGCGGCGCTCGCCGCCACCGGTCGGCCGGAGAGGGGCTCACCCGTCGTGCCCTGGGGTGCGCCGATGGACGCGCCGCCCGCGCCCGTCCGCCGCCCGCACCACCGTCCCGACACCGAGTCGGGCTGGGGTCGCGGCACCAACGATCTCCTGCCCGATGGGCGGACTCAGGAGATGGCTCGTGTCGAGCTGGAGGTGAGCGAGCCGCTCACGCTCTCCATCGACGTCGACGTCCCGCCGGGTCTCGACAAGTCCAACAACACGCCGCTCACCGTCTGGGCCAAGGTCGTCTACGGCAACGGCTCCACCAACGCGGCGCGCTTCGTGCGCTGCGACTACCGCGCCGACGTGCCGGTCGTTGCGGGCTTCGCTCAGGTGATCATCTTCGTGGGCGAGACGGAGTTCGCCGTGGGCGAGACGCCCGCGCCGTACGTCGCGTCGGATCTCGCGCTGCAGTCGCCCGCGACCGTCGAGGTGCAGGTGGCACGCGGTATCCGCGGCCTGCCGTACGTCGCATCACAATTCATCACCGCCAACAACTCCATCGAGGGCACCCTCATCGACACCGCGGCGCGCGTGCTGTCCGTCGAGGCACACCTGACGGCCATCGCGGGCGGCACGCGCTACCTGCAGCTCTACGACACGAACAAGCCCGACGCGACGGGCCTGACGCCGGTGGCGGAGTACCCCTTGGGCGTCAACCCCTACCCGGGTCTGCTGCTGACTCGCTTCATCAACCCCCGCGCGTTCAGCCAGGGCGTCCACTACGTCGTCTCGACCACGAGCGGCTCGTACACGCCGGGCACCGACGAAGTGCACATCGAGATCGAACAGTTGCTTATCTGAAGTTGATATAAGCATATTAGACTTGATATACGGTTTGCGTCGGGGCTGGTGACCTGCAGCGGGAAGCTGTAGGATGAGACGCGAAGCCATGGCCCTGCCTCGTCAGTTCCAGCTCGTCATCACTCCCTCTGGTCAAACCGAGATGACGGGCGCCAACGCGGCCGGCGACGTGCAGGATCTCGAAGGCCAGGTCTCCGCGCTGATGGACGCCACAAACGGTGCCGTCATGGGCTGCGCGGCAATGGCGCCATCGGACGTGCAGGCGTGGAACGGCATCTACAGCGCATGGCAGACCTTCGATCAGGATCTGCAGAGCTGCATCGCGGGCGTGCCCGCCGATCAGTACGCGCCGCCGACGGTGAGCTGCGAGTTCACCTACGGCCGCAACTGGGCCACCGCGCTCTCGAAGCTCAAGAGCTACCAGTCGCAGGCGTCGGCGTGGCAGGCGCGTGTTCATGCGGCGTGCGCGAACTACCAGCCGCTGCCTGGTCCGGCGTCGCAGCCGAGTGGTGGCGGGACGACCGCGCAGGGCTCGTGGATGTGCCGCACCTTCGGTTTCGGGTGCGGCGCCGCGGGTGCGCCGGCCGATGCGTCGGCGGCGGCGTCGTCGTCGGTCGGATGGCCCGACGCGATCAAGTGGGCCGCCATCCTCGGGATCATCGGCATCACGGTCTGGTACATCGGACCGTTCATCGCGACGGTTGCGGGCGTGGGTGCGGGCGCGATCCGCAAGCGCGCGACGCGCAGCGAGGAGTTCGAGCCCGTCGCGCTGTTCAAGCGCGGCGGCAGCAGCGGTGGCGGTGGCGACTTCAGCTTCGGCAACTTCAGCCGCGAGGCTCCGCAGCTGGCCGGGCTGGAGTTCGCCGACATCCCGCGCGAGGACGTGCTCGCGCTCATCGGCAGCGTCGAGCAGGAGTAGGAGACCATGACCTTCTCGTTGGCAGCGATTCCGACCCCCGTCCTCGTGGCGGTCCCCGTCCTCCTCGTGGGCGGGGTGGTGGCCTACGAGGTGTACAAGCACCGCCAGGCCGCAGCCGCCGCGGCGCTGCCGCCGGTCGTCGCGACCGCGCCCGCCGCGCCGCCGGCAGGAGGAACGGGCGTGGCCGCACCGACCTCCGGGCATCCGCACATCGTCATCCTCCCCATGCACGCGTAGGGACCCCCGTCATGACGTTTTCGCTCGCTGCCATCCCCCTGCCGGTGCTCGTCGGTGTGCCCGTCGTCGGGCTCGTCGCCGGGATCGTCTACTACGAGTACCGCAAGCGCACGGCCGCTGCGGCTGCCGCCACCCCGTCGGCTGCCGCCACCACACCGGCTTCGGCGTCTGCCGAGGCGACGGCCCCGGCTGCGACGTCGGCTCCCACGGCGACACCGACCGGCGGCGTGTACCTTCCCGCCGCCGCGCGCGTGGCCGTCAGCGCCATGGCGCTCGCCCATGCCGTACCGATCCCCGGCAAGCCCGGCGAGGTGCTGCTGCCGATCACGATGGCGGCCACGCGCCAGCCCACGCGGACTGCCCCTGCCACGCAGCCCTCGGTGCTGCTGCAGGCGCAGGCCGACGCCCAGCAGCTGCTCGCGACGCTGCCCTCGCCCTTCCCTGGCGACTCCTACGGCGGCCTCTACGAGCAGATCACGCACGCGGCGCTGCTGCAGTACATCGACAACCCGACCCAGACCCAGTTCAACACCACCTACGGCTCGCTGCAGCAGGCGGCGCAGTCGTCGGGGCTCGCGCCGGTCCAGCAGGCGTTCGCGATCTTCCAGCGCTACAACACGGCCACGGCGGCGCAGTGATGAACGCCGCCCCGAGCCTCATCACCAAGGAGCTGAGCGAGAGCTGGCCGCTGCGCCTCGCCGGCAAGATCCCCGACTTCGTCGACGTCTTCTGCCTCATCGGCATCGATCCCACGACCGAGCGCTACGTCGGCTGGGGCTTCTACGAGTCCACGAGCGAGCCGCCCGGGTGGAGCAGCAAGTGCGGGGGCCACGTCTTCGTGCTCGCGTCGGTTCGCGTGCCGCTGCGTGAGCGCAGCGACGACGGCCTCAAGGGCGCGCTCAAGGAAGCGTGCGTGCTGCTGAGCAAGACGGTCTGGAAGAGCCAGGAGCCGGCGTACGTGCGCGTCCGCAACAAGCTCGCCGAGGACCTGGCGTTCTGGCAGAACGAGCGCGATGCCGGGCGCGGCTCGGGCCTCGTCGTCGAGCACGTCGACAGCCGTGAGCTGGCCGAGCTTCTTCGCCAGAGCCGCGACGTCAGCGTCTGAGGAGGTCCCGCCGTGCCCCAGGATCGCCGTGATCTGAACGAGAAACTGGATCGCGACCTGCACGCAGCCGCCAATGGCGCGGCCAAGGTGGTCAAGTTCGCCGTCAAGGTCGCCACGACACCCAAGGGCGATCTGCTCAAGAAGTTCTTTCGGATGGTCGTGGATGGAGAGGACTGATGGCCAAGACGAGGCACCTGTGCATGCGCTGCGCTCCGGGGGCGAGCCGTAAGGCGCAGGCCGACAAGCAGAAGAAGGCGAAGAAGACGCGCGCCACGCGCACAACCAGCTCCACAAGGACTCCGTGATCACCGTCAACATCAACCAGGGCAAGGGTGTGCTGGCACTGCCCGACGGCCGCACGATGAAGCTCAATGGGCTCGGCATGATGGCCCAGCTCTCGGACGGCTCCGAGATCTACGTGGGCGGCTTCGGCCCCCTGTACGTCCCCGACATGACCGACATCACGCTGTCGCTCATGCCCACGAGCGGTAGCTCCGGCACCACCGCGCACGTGACCGTGTCCTCGGGCAACCCCGACGTACCCGCCACGCCCAAGGGGACGGCCGTCCTCTACATCAACGGCACCGAGTACAGCCAGGCGACCCTCGCGGAGGGCGCCGCAAACTTCGTGCTGGCTTCCGAGGTCTTCCCGTCGCCGGGCGCCTACAACATCCAGGTGCAGTACACGGGCAGCGAGAGCTTCTCGCCGGTGTATTCGACCACCGAGGTCTTCACCGCCACCGGCGGCTGATTGACTTCGTATCGGCCCGTGCGCATGCTGGGCCGACGTGAAGCCCCCGCGGTTCCTCTGTACGGTATGCGGCGAGCTGCGGATCAAGTTCCGCTCGCGGTGTCCGAGTTGCGGGAACTACTCGACGCTCATCACGATCGAGCAGGCCCGCGCGCGGGGTCTGGCGCTGCCCATCGGCATGGGGGACGGTGCCGGCAAGCGTCCCCACTACATGACCACGCCCATCGTGGGCCTGAACGAGGTGGCCTCCAGCGGCCCCGGGATCGTGCGGGGCATCTGCTACCTCTTCACCGGCGATCCCGGCGCCGGCAAGAGCACCCTGCTCATCCAGACGGCCGTCCATCTGAGCCGCCGCAGGCGCGTCATCTACGCGTTCTTGGAGCCCGGTGAGGACTTCATCGGCGCGCTCTCCATGCGCCTGGGGCTCGACATGAGCCACGTACGCGGAGTGACCGCCGAGTCGGTCGATGAGCTGATCGAGCGGGTGGCCGGCGCCGAGATCGCGATCCTCGACAGCCTCCAGGGGCTCTCGCAGCGCAGCGGGGAGCCCATCGACGAGATCGCGCACAAGCTCGCCGAGCATGCCCACGAGACTGGCACGACGTGGCTGCTCATCGGCCACATCAACAAGGACGGCGACGTCTCGGGCGTCATGGCCACCGAGCACTGGGTCGACGCCACGCTCCATCTGAGCCGCGAGTACGGCCAGGGGCTGCGTGTGCTGTCGAGTGGCAAGAACCGCTACGGCCCCGAGCGCGTGCGCTTCCTGCGGATGACCGAGGATCAGGGGCTGGTGGACGTGCCCGACGCGTCGAGCCATCTGCTCGCCGATCGTGTGGCTGGCGAGATCGGCAGCTGCGTGGGTGTCGTGCTCGTCGAGGGCTGGAAGGGCACGGCCGCCAAGGCAGGTACCGCACCCGTCCTCGTCGAGGTGCAGGCGCTGACGAGCATCATCGAGACCAACGAGAAGACGGGCAAGCTCGCGCACCCGCCGCGCGTGGTCGTGAGCGGCATCCCCGCCGATCGCGTGCGCCTCGTACTCGAAGTCCTGGCGCAGAGAGCCGACGTCGACACGAGCGACGTCGACGTCACCGTCAACGTCTGCGGCGATCTGGACGTGAGCGACCGCGGCCTCGAAGCGCCGGTGGCACTCGCCATCGTGAGCGCCATCAAGGGCGTGCCGCTGCCCGCGGACATGTGTGCGTGGGGCGAGATCGATCTCACTGGGCGTCTGCGAGGCGTCGTGGACACCAAGGCGCGCGCGGCCGAAGCCAAGACGGCAGGCTTCGCGAACGTCGTGTCGTCAGGACGGTTGATAGACGCCATCTCAACTCTGATTGACTCTCAATCCAGCAGGCGGGACAATCCCAAGCGCCGTGACCGCAAACCTGCCGCCGACGCTCGCAAACCTGATGCTCGACGGCGTCGTGCCGTTCCAGTACCCGCCGACACTGGCCGGGTCCGTAAGAAAGGTGCTCGGGGGCGAGTACGACTGGCCAAGGCTTCCTGACGAGCAGCCCATCCGGCGCGCGCTCGACATCGGCGCCAACGTCGGTGCTTTCGCGTGCTGGATCTACAAGCGCACCGGCGCTTTCATCGATTGCTACGAGCCGCACCCGGGAGCCGCCGCGGTGTGTGCGCTCAACGCGCCGCCGGGCTGCGTCGTGCACGAGGTTGCGGTGACGCCGCGCGAGGGGCCCACCAAGCTCTACGTGGGATCGGACTGGAGCGGCACGTCGCTCGATCCCACCCTCAACCCGCGCAGCGGCGAGGTGATCGAGGTGCCGGCGCTGCATCCGAGCAAGCTGCCGCACGCCGATCTGATCAAGGTCTCCGCTGAGGGTCACGAGCTGGAGGTGCTCACCGACTACCCGTTCCTGTCCGATGTGGCGGTGTGCCTGTTCGCCTGGCGCCGTGAGAAGGACCGCCCGATGCTCGAAGAGATCTGCCGCGCGGCCGATCTGCGCCTCTTCAAGAGCACGCACGTCGCCGTCGACGTCGGGCTGCAGGTGTGGGTGCGCTCGCGCGCCCTGAACAAGGGCGGCCGCTACGTGATGCCCGTGCCGTGAACTACGACGTCATCCTCTTCGACGACTGCAGCACCGGCTTCTCGCCCCGGATTGCCCAGGACAAGGGGCTGGGCGGGGTCGAGTGGACGCTCATGCTGCTCGCCGAGGCGCTTGCGGGTGAGGGATTGCGCGTGCTGGTGCTCAGCCGTCTCGATGGCAGCTGGCGGCAGGGCAGCGTGGAGTACGGCCACATCGCGCGCGCCTTCGAGGAGAAGCTGTCTTGCCAGGCGCTCGTCGTATCTCGCTGGAGCCGCGTGCCCCCCATCGAACACAAGCGGCTTGCGTTCTCGCTTCACGACATCCCGGAGCGCTGGATGTTCGCGCATCAGCGTAGATGGCTTGGTGAGGGTGCGGAGGCTGTCTGTGTGTCGTCGTGGCTTGCGGACAAGGTGCGGGCGCTCGACGCCGACTCGACGCACTATCGACGCAGCGGTGTCTGGTCGTGCCATGTCATCGCGCCGATGTTGCTCGACGAGTGCTACGAGTCGGGTGCGCGCGATCCGGACGTGTTCGTCTACGCGTCGGCCGCGGTCAAGGGACTGCCCGAAACCATCGACACCTACGCGCTCATCCGCGACCACTTCCCCGAGGTGCGCACGACGCGCCTGCTCGTGGCCACCAACGGCTACGACAAGCCCTCCGCGGCCGAGACCGAGCGCATGCAGAAGCTCGGCATCGAGTGGATTGGCCAGCTGACCGGGCGCGGGGTGATCGCAGCGCTGCGGGGCGCCGGGGGCCTCTTCTACGTCAACTCGTTCCCCGAGACCCACTGCCTCCACCCGGACACTCGCGTATCCATCCCCGGCGATCATCGCGGTGGACCGCCGACAGCGCGTATCGCAGACCTTGTCGGCAAGAGCGGTTTCCCGGTGTGGGCCTATGACACTGCGGCTAACCGCTTCAAGATCGCGACGTGCAGCCGTGTATGGCAGAGCAAGATCGCCGATGAGATGGTCGCGCTTGATCTCGACAGCGGCGCGACGTTGCGGGTGACGCCCGATCACCTCGTGATGACGTACGATCGCGAGTGGGTAGCTGCCGGTGACATCCATCCGGGGCAGCGGTTGCTCGCGCTCAACTACCGTTACAACGTTGCGATTCAAGACGGTGATGGTCGGTGGCGTGACGAGCACCGACTGGTGGGCGAGTGGATGGCCGGGCGCACGCTGCGGTCCGATGAGCATGTCGATCACACCGACCCTATCCGTCTCGACAACCGTCCCGAGATGCTGACGGTAATGAGCCAGGCTGATCACTTCCGCAAGACCCACGCGGGCAAGATGATCAGTGGCCCGCATCGCCGTTTGTCGGGCGCGGCATCGCATGCGCGAATGCAGGCGAAGACTGCTGCCGAGCGCATCGAGTTCGCCTCGCAGGGCGGTGCGGCAGCGCACGCTCGTAGAGAGCTGATGACGCCGCAGGAGCGCGCCGCGTTCGAGGCGCGCCGTGTGGCGAAGTGGCGCGCGACGATCGCTGAGCGTATGAAGGATCCTGCGTACGCCGCGCGTCGTGCTGAGCGGCTCAGTGCGAATATACAGGCGGCACAAGCTGAGCATCGTCGGCTGCTCGCCGAGGATCCGACGTATCTTGAGACTAAGCGCGCCGCTGCCGCACATGCCCGTGCGCATCGTGGTCCGCGCAACCATCGTGTGGTGGCGGTGCGCCGCATTGCAGGCGGCCCGGTCTATGACATGGAGGTAGAGGGGCTGCACAACTTCATCGCCGAGGAGATCGTCGTGCACAACTGTATCATCGCGTCGACTGCATTCGCGCTCGGTGCACGCTGTCACGTGCTTACGCTCGCCGATCCAGGCGCGTTGCCCGAGACGCTGGCGGGCTGCTCGCTGCTCACGCGCGATGCGGGCGAGTTCGTCGAGCGGTTCGTGGAGGCGTACCGGCATCCGGATGAATGGACCGTGCCGTCCGGGCGCGTGCCCGACAGGCGTGCGAGCGCGCTGCTACCTAGATGGAAAGAGGTGCTTCTTGCATGACGATCGCAGCTTCGCGCTGAGCATCACTCACTGCCCCTGGATCCCCGCCAGGGCGCACTCCATGTCTCTGCTGCGCACCGCCCTCGGCGTTCATGGCGACCGGTGCGATCACGCTGTGGCCTACCACGAGGAGAGCCAGCGCGCGCCGTGGTGGCTCTGGAGCGAGAACCAGTGGCGCTGGGGTGCCGAGCAGAGCGCATCGCACGTCGTGTTCCTGCAGGACGACGCCGTCGCGATGCCGCGCTTCTGGGAGGCGCTGGCAGCGATGGTCTCGGCGCGGTCGCGCGACGTCATCTCGCTGCACTGCATCCACCCCGCAACCATGACGCTCGCGCGCAAGAGTGTCCGCTGGGCCTCGACGGCCGATGGGCTCATCGGCCTCGGCTACGTCTTCCCGACCGACGCGCTGCGTGCGTTTCTAGCGTGGCGCCCGGTCCACCTGCGTTCGGGCGCCGCCCAGGAGCTGAGCGAGGACAGCCACATCAACGTCTGGGCGGTCTCCACCGACCGCCGCATCCTGCACCCGATCCCGACTGTCATCGATCACGAGACGCGCATCGCATCGACCAACGCCGATCAGACGGCAGGCCGCCCTCGCGTCATCTGGAGCGACGGCGACATCTGCGGGTGGAAGATCGAGGACATGCTCCACCACAAGTTCTGGGGCGGCCCGTGCGTCCATCTGGGTCGCCAGTACGGCAAGACCCACTGGGCGGCGCGCATGGTCGTGCCGAGCTTCGACCGGTTCTACGCGGTGGAAACCGACGAGTGCCCGGCGGAGTACGCTCGCTTCTTCAAGGCGGGCTGATGGAGTACGCTGTGGGGTGTGATCACCCTCGCGATCATCAGCGCCGTGACGGTCTGGTGGAAGCGGCGCGGCCGCCGTCCGGAGCGGCTCACCAAGGCGCAGAGCCGGGCGCGCATCCGGTCGCTCCGCTCGCGGGGCTACACGGTCCGGACGGTGCGGCTCACGGACGGCACACGTGTCGTGCTTCGCAGCCGTCGGCCGTCGCGCGGGTGAGCCCGTGGTAGTCGTCGGCATCAGCCACACGCCATGGATCGCCGAGCGCGCGGCGTCGATGGGGCGGCTGCGCGAGCGGCTCGTGCCGGCGCCGAGGGACTGCACGCTGTTCGAGATGACCGATCGCGTGCACGTCAGCGTCTGGAGCGAGCGCATGTGGTCGCGCGCGCTGGAGCTGTCGAACGGCGTCGGGCACTGCGTGTTCCTGCAGGACGACACCGCGGTGCCGCCGTTCTTCTGGGATGCGATTCGCGCCATCCTGTCGGTGGTCCCCTACGAGCTGGTGGGGTTGCATCTGCACCACCCCGGCGCGCTCGACGCGTCGCGTGCCGGCGAGCGCTTCATCACGACCGCGTCGTGCGTCGGGGTCGGCTACGCGATGCACGTCTCGATGCTCGCGCACTTCCTGCGCTGGCGCGCGACGCTCCTGCCCGAGTACGTCTACCGCACGAGCGAGGACGATCTGCTCGATGCGTGGATGGTCTACCACCGCATGCGCGCATGGCATCCAGTCCCCACCATCGTGCGTGTCGACACTTCCATCGGCTCGACGGGCGGAGGCGGCGGCCGCGACGACGCCGACGATCAGTACATGCGTGAGACGGTGCTCGGTTGGGAGAAGTTCCGTGCCGACGACCTGACCGATCCGGCGTGGTGGCGTGCGGGCCTGCGCGATCCGCCACGCCATCTGATCTTCGCGGGCGCCGCGCGCCCCGGAATCCCGCGCCGCCACTTCCCCGCTGGCTTCGACGGGCACCTCGTGAGGTAGGTCATGGTCTACGACAACCGCCGCGCGCGAGCACGTCGCGCCGGCCCGCCGCCACCGCCCCCTCCGCCACCGCCGCCGAGCAGCACGGGCGGCACACGCACCGTCAGCTTCAACATCCCGCTGCAGTGTCAGGGCACGCTCACTCTCTTCGATTACCGCAGCGAGGCCACCCAGGTGGCGCGCGTCGAGTTCCAGTGTGCGGTGCCGGGCGTCGTGCAGATCTACGTTGACGGCCAGCAGGTCCTGCGTTCGCGCACCGTGCCCGGTCGCGTCGCCGTCAACGGGATCTTCATGCCGGCAGGCAGCTTCGTGCAGGTGCACTTCACCAACGAGTACGACGGTGGCCGATTGGCGGGACACATCACGATCGGCCCGGCGCCCGAGAGCGAGGCGCTGGCCGCCGCGCGCTCCATGTTCGGCCTGACGACGAGCTACACGCTCGAAGAGCTGACACGCGCGCATCGGCGGCTCGTGCTGCGTCACCATCCCGATCGCGGCGGCGACACGGCCAAGATGGCCGAGGTGAACCACTACTACGACCTGCTCAAAGCGAAGTTCGCTTGATTGGGATCTAATCAAACGATGCGTGCGTGGTGGTTGGCCGCTGCAAGTGCGGGTGGTAGCATCTGCTGTGCAATGAGCGGGATGACGAAAAAGCACTTCATCGCTGTCGCCGAGACCCTGGCTGCCATCCGCGACAAGGCGCGTCGCGAGGAAGAGATCGACCGCTGGATTCCGACGCTGCAGGCGCAGAACCCGCGCTTCAACGCCGCTCGGTTCCGCGCCTACGTCGCCAAGGAAGTCGCCGCCCACGGCAACTTCGGCAACCGCTACGGACGCGCGACCCGCTCTCGCTACCACGCCGCAGAGGCGCGGCGCTGGGAGCGGATGGTCGGATCGCTGCGCCGCCGCGGCGCGCATCGCAAGGGCCATCCCGAGCACCACATGTACAAGAACGCCCTCGGCAGCCTCTCGCACCTGCGCCGCGCGGCGTACGGCGACGACGGACCGCCGGTGGTCGGCACCGCTCCGGCTCCCGCGCCGGCTCCCGCGGCGGCCAGCCGCGCTCGTGGCCATCGTCGCGCGCGCCGCAACCCGCGCACCGGCCGCTACACGAGGGCGCGCTAGCCGTGAAGTGGCGCGTCTACATCCACCACGGCGGGCACAACCGCCGTACCGGCCGCACGGAATTCCCGCTGCACACGGTCGGCCGCACCGTCGACATCCCGGGCACCGTCCCGAGCGATGCCGAGGTGGTCGCCAAGCGCATGGCCAAGCGCTGGCACGTCGGGCGTCATCGCGTCCAGGCCGAGCCGTTGCGCGAGAGCAGCGCCGGCCCGCGCAGCACGTTCGGCGACCGCAAGCGCCGCTGGGGCAAGAAGCAGCAGAAGATCCGCGCCCGCGCTCGTCGCACGCGCGTCGGTTCGCGCTACCGCGATCCGAAGACCGGCCGCTTCGCCTGAGAGGTCGCGATGGCGAAGGCGCGCAAGGCATACGACGTCAAGGGGTTCGGCGGCAGCGGCGGCCGCTTTCGGGTCGGTACGCTCGTGCGCAACGACTACGGAGCGCCCGGCGTCATCCTGCGCATCCTGCCGCCGTACCGGGGCGACGAGGCACTCGGGCCGCGCGCCTGGGTCGCCTACGACCAGCGCGCGCGTGTGCGGCAGTGGTCCTCGGATGACGAACAGCGGCTCTCGGAAGCGTCGGGCAAGTGCTACGTCGAGTACACGTACCTCTACATGCTCAAGCCGGTCGGGCAGGCCAAGCGGCTCCCGCGGTGCGTGCTCACGCGCAAGCCGAACGCGCTCCACAAGCGCGTGGAGGGCCGCTGGGTCAAAGCCGCCAAGCCGCCTCGTCGCAAGACGCCGCGCGAGCGCCGCGAGGAGCTGGAGGCGCGCCTGCAGGAGAGCAATCGCAAGGCCCGTTCGAGCCGCGACTTTCCGCTCTACAAGGGCGAGCCGGCCAAGGTCGCGGAGAGCTACAGGCAGTACGCCTACTGGGAGCGGCGTGGCGCGCAGGGGATCCGCGAGGCGATCGTCAAGCACAAGGCCAAGGGTGCGTTGCTCAAGCAGTGGCGCGCCGAGCTGGCAGCCCACGAACGCCGCGCCGCGCGCGCCGAGCGCATCGTCGCGCGGCTCCACGGCGGACCGCTCGTCCACGAAGCCCAGAAGGCCACGCGCGGCGACATGAAGCTCGGCATCGCCGGTCGCCGCTACGGCAACGCGCGCGCCCGCAAGGCGCACCACTTCAAGATGACCTACGAGCCGGACTACCGCGTCTGGACGGCCGTCATCTACGACTCGCGCGGCAGGTCCATCAACCTGATCCGCGACAAGGACTCCGCGCGCGTACGGCGTGCGGTCGAGCGCTGGTTCCCCGGCTTGCGCGAGAGGCACTGATGGCGCTGCGCGGCCTTCGCTTCGAGCGCCTTCGCGGTGGCGGCTACGCCGTCTACGCGGCGGACGCGTACATCGGCAAGCTCACGCGCGGCGGTCACGCGCAGCCGGACGCCCCCGATCCCAAGACGCTCAAGCGCGCCGCCTACGAGCTGCAGAGCCGTGGACTGCTCCACGCCGAGACGCGCATGTCGCGGCGCTCTCGGTTCGGCGACGCCCTAGTGGCGACGGCATACGCGCGCGGTCGCGAGATCCGCGTCTACGAGCACAAGAACGGCTACTACGTCGAGGTCCCCGGCATGACGGGCGTGCCCGGTCCGTTCGGGACCATCCGTGAGGCCGCGTCGCACGGCAAGTCGATGCTCGGCAATTACAAGCGCCGCCGCAAGCGCCGCTAGCGGTGCGTGACCGCCGCGAGCCAGCTGTCGATCGGCAGCGCGGCGCGCAGCTCCGGATCGTCGTTCGCCAGGGTGCGCTCGATGCGTCGAATGGACGCCGGCTGCATCGGCTCGGCGGTGAGCAAGTACCGCCGGATGGTGTTGGGGCTCACGTCGCAGCGCGCAGCCAGCACGAGCACGAGCTTCGGGTTGTCGGCGAGCCCCGGCGCAAGGTGCTTGCGTGCGAGCTGACGCAGCGTCATCGAGCGGTGATGCTAGCCAGCTGCGTCGCGCTATTCAAGCTGATTCATCTTGAGCAGCCCCGACCTCGGCGGTAGGGTGGGCAGACCGTGGCGCGAGGGGTCGACAAGAGGAAGAAGACGCCGCGCCGCCCGCGTGCGAAGGATCCCGTACGCGTCCAGGCAGCCCTCAAGGGATGGGACACCCGCAGGCGCAAAGCTCTAGCGCGCGAGCGCGAGGCCCGCCGTCTCGCCAAGATCCGCCAGCAGGCTGCGATCAAGGGCTGGGAGACGCGCCGCAAGAACAAGCGCGCGCGCAGCCGCAGGGCCAAGAAGGGTTGGCGCACGCGCTGGTTCCGCCAGGCGCGCTACGCGGCCGCCGACGGGCTGCACGGCAAGCTGCGCGCCGACTGGAAGGTGCTCGTCGCCATGATCGACAACAACGATCCGGCGTGGCTCGCGTTCCTGGCGCGCGCCGAGGAGCTGGGCTTCACAACCCGCGCCGCGCGCGACGAGTGGTTCTCACCCCAGATGCTGTGAGAAGGGCATGCCGGCAGCGAAGAAAAACATCAAGTCCAAGCGCACCAAGAAGCCGCGTCGCACTACGCGGCGTGATCTCGAACCCTGCTGGGCGCAGGCCGTGGCGGACATCGTCGCCTCGCACATCGCGCGCCCGCATGTCGCCGGGCAGGATGTCGCGCAGGCGACGCGCACGATCACCAAGATGCTCGCATCGGCCGTCCCGCGAGCCATGCACGTCATCCGGCTGCTCGGGCATCCGCAGGACACCACCGAATGCCGGTGCCGCGCCTACGCGCTCATCGAGGTGCTCGCACACGACATCGCACGCCAGGCCCACATGCCCCCTGCGTACATCAACCTGTACGATCGCAAGCGTTTCGATCGCTACATGAACGCGAGAAACTGAGTGCCCAAGATCGAGCACGCCGCCAAGGGCGATCCGTGCACGCGCTGCGGCGCCCCGGCTTGCCGTCATCGCAAGGCGCGCGAGCGCCTATGGCACGCGCCCAAGGGAGATCCGTGCGCCCACTGCCACCGCCCGGCGAGCGCTCACCCCAGCAAGCGCCGGCTGCGCTCGCGCAAGCGGTACGACGCCGACCGCCCGAACCGGCAGGCCGCGCGCTACATCGTTGGTGTCGACGGCGAGGGGCACGACACGCCCGATGGCCGCCACGTCTACACGTATCTGTGCGCGGTCGACGAGCGTGGCCGTCTGGTCGCCGAAGCCCGCAACGCGGCGGGGCTGACCCACGATCAGTGCGTCGAGACGCTGCTGTCCATTCCGCGCGCGACGCTCAAGGTCGGCTTCAGCTTCAGCTACGACGCGACCAAGATCGTCGAGGGGCTCGCCATCGAGGATCGCTACGGCCTCGCGCACCCCGACATGCGCAAGGGCTACGTCTGCAAGAGCTGCGCACATCGCTGGACGCTCGCCACGATCCGGCGTTGCCCCAAGTGCCGGTCGCGATCGGTGCGCGGCTTCACCCGCAGTCTGCGCATCGGGCCGCGCCACTACGACTTTCTGCGCGGCACCTTCACGGTCGGTCAGGACGGTAGAACCGCACGGGTCTGGGATGCGTGGCGGTTCTTCCAGACGAGCTTCGTCGACGCCCTGACCGCGTTCGGCATCGGCACGCCCGAGGAGCGCGACGTCATCGCCGCGATGAAGAAGCGGCGCCCCGAGTTCGCGTCCCTGCCGGCGCCCGAGATCGAGCGGTACTGCCAGCTGGAGTGTGCTCTGCTGGCTCGGATGATGCGGCAGGTGGTGGACGCGCATACCAGGCTGGGGCTGCAGCTGACGCGCTACGACGGATCGGGCGCGAGCGCGACGGCGATGCTCAAGCGGCACGGCGTGCAGCGCTTCATGGGGCCGCGCATGGAGTCGCTCGATTCCGACTTGCGGGATGCCGTCATGCGCGCCGACTTCGGCGGCCGCTTCGAGCAGGCGATCATCGGCCGCTTCGATCGACCCGCGCACGGCTTCGACATCACGGCGGCTTACCCCGCAGCGCTGCAGGACATGCCGTGTCTGCGGTGTGGGCGGTGGCGCCACGTCAAGGGTCGTGGGCTGGCCCGTGCGATCGAGCGCGCGACGCTCGCGTGTGTGCGCTTCGAGGTTCGCAGCGCCCGCGCGAGCGAACGCGAGCAGATGTACTGGGCGCCCCTGCCGTGTCGTGACGAGAACGGATCGCTCGTCTTCGGTACGGGCTTCCGAGGGTGGGCGTGGCGCTCGGAGTTCCTCGCCGCCGTGCGCGGCTGGCCCGGTCTGGTCGATGCACACGAAGCGTGGATCTACGAGACCGACTGCAGTCATCGACCCTTCGGGTTCATGCGCGAGGCGTACGACGAACGCGTGCGCCTCGGCAAGGACGCCGCCGGCAAGGTGCTCAAGAACGGCATGAACGCTTGCGGCGGCAAGCTCTCGCAGGGCGTCGGGTCCCACAAGTTCCAGAGCTACATCTGGGCCGGCAACATGACCGCCCATACGCGCGCCGTCGTCCTCGGGGTGCTCTTCCGGCACGGACGCGACGTGCTCACCGTGTCCACCGACGGCATCTATGCCGCGCGCAATCTCGGCTTGCACGAGGAGCGGCAGGGCCTGGGCGGCTGGACGCACGACGTCGAGCCGTCCGGGGCCCTCTTCGTCCGGCCGGGGCTGTTCTTCAGCCTCGACATGGACAAGGCGCGCGCCCGCGGCCTCGGACGCTCGGAGCTGCTCGCCGCCGCGCCGTCCATGCTGCGCGCCTGGGAGACGTGGGATCGCAAGGACTTCACGATGACTGTGCCGGTCGTCGCGCGTCGGTTCTTCGCGCTCAAGGCGTCGCTCGTGGGCATGAGCCGCTGCCGGTGCGGCACCGACTTCCCCGGCGTGCCCGAGGTGGGCTGTCCCTCGTGCGGTCTGGTCGGCTTCCGCTTCAAGGCCGGCGAGATCCGCGCCGGGACCTACGGCACCTGGCAGGATCACACGACCCTCGTCAACTTCGATCCCTTCCCGAAGCGTGAGCGCAAGCTGCAGCGCGGTGGGCCCATGTCGCGCCTCATCGTCCGCGATCTCGGAGGTGTCGAGAGCGCGCCCTTCGTGCCGGGTAGGACAACCCCCGAGGCCGAGGGCAGTCGAGAGCTGCGCGAGCTGTACGAGATCGAGTAGACTGGCGCGGTGAACACGCATCGCACAGCAGCAGCGCGGCCTCGTGCGCGCATCACGCGCCTCGCCAGGGGCTCGTGGAACGTGGAGTGGCACGGCAGCACCTACAACTTCCGCACCAAGCGGGCCGCCCACAGCGCCCTCGATCGCATTCGCCGCTACGAGCAGCGCGGCACGCACGGGGACGTGCCGGCGCTGCCCAAGACCGTGGCCACCGCCTACCAGGGCGGGCGCGAGATCCGCGTCTACGAGACCGCGCAGGGCACCTACTACCCGGTCGTCGCTGGCGCCGGCACGCGCGCGAAGCTCTACGGCACCATCCGCGAGGCGGTCGCCGCGGGGCGGTCGCTGGCCGAGGGAATGGCGACGCGCTCGGCGGCAGCATTCAGCCGTTGATTGATTCCTGATTAGCCCCTGCGAGGTCGCGCGCCCCCGCAGTCCGACATCGGCTACAATCGGGCCATGGCGAGTGTCTTCTACCTCGTACCGCGCCGCAGGCGCATCCACACCGCAGTCGGCCAGCAGGGCACCGCGGCGCTCGCGTCACCAGCCAGCGAGTGGACCAAGCCGGCCCTCTACGGGCTCCCGGCGGGCCTGCTGGGGGCCTACCTCATCGGTGCGCCCCTGCTGCCCGGCGCGGCGCTCGCCGTGGCTGTCCTGGCCGTCGGGACCTACGCGTACACGCGCTGCCCCTGGTACGACGCCCAGAGCGGCCAGCCGGTCCCCGGCAGCGCTCTGCCCGCGAGCGATCCGGTCTGCTCGACCTACGAGACGCCGCTGCCCGCCTCGGCGCTGATCGCCGCCGTCACCATGGTCGTCGTGGGGCTCGTGCGCGGCAAGGGTCGCTGACCGAGGCGGCTCGTGGCCACGACCCGTAAGAGCCGCCGGGCCAACTATCGCGTCGTCGAGCACGAGTACTTCTCGCAGCGCGTGCTCATCGAGACGGCTTCCCACCGGCTAGTCATCCAGGGGCGCGTGGGCTTCGCTTGGGGTCCTGTCAACATCCGGCGCAGCGCCGACGGGTTCATCTACGAGGGCGAGCCGGATTGAGCGAGACCGACAGTCGGCCGAGCGAGGACCACATCCGGCGCGCGCACAAGCTGGTGGCGATCCTGCTGCCGGCGCTGCGCGAGGTGGCGCGCCGTCACGGGTACGCTCTTGCCGTTCATGGATCGCTGGAGCGCGACATCGATCTGCTCGCCGTACCGTGGCGCGACGGCGCGTTCGATGCTGACACGCTCGCGCGGGCCATTCACGCCGCCTGCGAGGCTGTGATGGGGTGCGCGGTGGGGCCTGCGGGCTGGACGGCGTCCGCGAAGTGGGAGCCGCCGCCAGGCTCCCTGCCCAACCCAGCGCACAAGCCTCACGGTCGACGCGCATGGTCGATCCACCTGGGTGGAGGCCCCTACCTGGACCTGTCCATCATGCCACGCTGCGAGGACGTGGTTGCCGCCGCGGGCGCTGAGCGCCTCGTCGACGACTGGGCGCGTAGCGGCTAATCAGATCTCAATCAACCTGTCAAGCCACGATCGTGGCCATGGCGAGCGCGGCCGAGTACCATGGTCACCATGCGGCCCAGAGGCATCTACGTCGGTAGCGGACGGGGCTACCTGGAGATCGACGCCGACGATGTCAGCTACGAGCCCGAGACACCGGGCAACTGGTCGCCCCCGCCCGAAGACGTCGGGCGAGCGCTCGACCAGCTCGCGGCCAAGGGCGGCGGCGGGCAGACCTACTCGGTCGTCTACCAGCCCGGCGGCGTCGCAGGCGGCAACGTCTACACGGACTTCAACGCATTGTACGCGGCGGCCGTCGCCATCGCGGGGGGTGTGCGTGTCGTGGTCGACGACAGCATTACATCGCCGGCCGTAGTGCCTCCGAAGACGGGTGGCGGATCCTACGCTCTCTCGGACTGGCACTTCGAGGGCGCCCCCAACTTCAACACGGCGAGCGGCGGCGCGGCGTTGCAGCTCGCCGACGGCGTGAGCATCAGCCCGCAGACCACGATCTGGTTTTCGAGCCTCGACGTGACGTTTGCCGGCAGCGCCCCGTGCATCGAGACGCCCTCGAACACCGAGGCGAACATCTATCTGTACAGCACGAGCCTGGCGAGCACGTCGACAGGCCCATTCGCGAAAGCCGACACGGGCGGCTTCGTCGAGGTCGTGAGCAACTCCAGCCTGATCGGCGACGGCACGCACACGACGCTCCTCGGCAACACCGGGGGCAACATGTTCGTGCAGGCCTACGACGGCACGACGATCGCCGCGTCGGCAACCGACGCGGCCTTCTCGGGCGGCACGCAGATCAGGCACGACGCCAGCAGCAACGTCCACACGCAGCCCGGAGACGTCACCGTCGCGTTCGCGGACGACGCCTACAGAGTCGGCTACGATCCGGGCGAGCCAACCGACTGGGTCACGGCACCGACCGACGTCGGCGACGCCCTCGACGCGCTCGCCGCCAAGAACAACACCAACAAGACGAACGCGGGCGGAATCGTCACGCAGCCGACGCCGCAGACGCTGTCGGCTACGAATTACACGCCCGGCACAGGAGCCAAGGCGACGTTCGTGAGCGCGTCGTTCCGTGGTACGTGCAACGGCGAGGCCAGCGCAGCCGTCAGCGTGACGCTGCAGGAGAACGGCAACACGATCGGAGTACCGATCTACTGCCAGCCGGACAGCACGGGCAAGTTCGGCGGGACCATCTCCGCGATCGACGACTCGGGCGACTCGCCCGTGGCCTACTCGCTGGTGTTCGCCGGAGGCGGAGGCTCGACGTTCACGATCGCGGCGCAGGCGATCAACTGGGCGATTCTCGACCTCGGCTAACCCATGGCCAAGCGCAGCGTTCAGATTGGTGGTGGCCGCGGGCCGATCGCGCTCGATGCGGACGACATCAACTACGAACCGGGTACTCCAGGCAACTGGGCATCGGCGCCCGACGATGTTGGCGCGGCACTCGACGAGCTGGCGGCGCACGACGCGGCGACCCAGCCGTATGCGTTCGTCTATCGGCCCGGCGGCGTCGCAGGGGACAACGTCTACACCGACTGGCCCGCGCTCTACGCCGTACTCGCGACGGTGCAAGGCCCCAAGATCATCCTGATCGACGACTCGATCACCTCGCCTGTCGTCATCCCCGCCGGGACTTACGACGTCGACAACGTGACGTTCACCGGCACCAGCAGCTACGCTTCGGCGACGGGCGGCGCCCGGCTGACGCTCGCGGACGGCGTCCACTTCACCGGCGGCGTCCTCACGTTCACCGGCTGGCTCAACGTGCTCGGCGAGGCGTCGTCGGGCGCGGTCGTCACGCTGACGGCCGGCATGGAGTTCAACCTCACCATCGACCAGTTCGCGGTCCTGAACATGGCGGGCGCCGGCCGCTTCGTGAAGGCCGGGGCGGGCTCGTACTGCTGGGTGAACCTCGTGACCGGTGGGATCGGTGACGGCACCCACGCCGTCATCGAGTTCGCGGGGGCGGCCACGGGGCAGACCAACGGGCGTGAGAACAGCTCCATCCACGGCAACGCCATCGCCACGTCGAACGGCGGGACCTGGGAGTCGTTCGTCAGCTCGGGCAGCGAGGTCGAGACGCCGCAGGGCTCCGGCGGCACGCTCACGTACACCGATCTCGCAGGCCCACTCGATCCCGGTGCGTTCCAGGGTGTCGGGTACACACCATCGACGCCAGGCAACTGGTCGCCCGCACCGGCGCAGGTCGCCGCCGCACTCGATCAACTCGCGGCCGCGCGCACGAGCGCGTGGGCTGATGATCAGGGGCCGTTCGGCGCAATCCCTGCGAGCCCGAACTGGGCAGCACTGCCGCTGGTCACCAACTTCACCGTCAGCACGTCCAAGACAGCCGTGTCCATCACGGCCATCTGGACGAACGCGACCGGAACATCGCGCACGATGATCATGGGCGTGGCGGCAGTGCCTACTGGAAGCGCCGCGCCGACCACCCCCGATTACGCCTTCGCGGCGACACACCCCACAGTGCCGGCCAACACGGCCATCAACTACCCGCTCAACGTCATGTACGGGGCTGGTGGGGATGCGCCTGCTGCCTTGCCAGCAGGCGCGTACGACTTCTACGTGATGGCGCAAGCCAGCGCGGCGCTCGCGGTCCAACCGGCAGGCGTTCAGATGGAAGTACGCAACGTGTAGGCCCCTGAGCCCCTGAGCCCCTGGCCCCTGCCCTGCGCCTGGGCCTGGGCCTCCTGCGGGTGCGGGGGCTCGCCCTGGGCTCGGGGCGCCTGCTCCGGCCCGCTCCGGGGCGCTCGGGGGCTCCGGCTCGGGCTCTGGGGCGCGCTCGGGGGCCCGGTTCGGGGCCGGCTCCCGGCGCGGGGCCTGTGGGC